>Ga0206865_1001_pt1 | contig 95975 bp, 86 predicted proteins | sample Alteio_BWOrgCont_39_FD_152628 | JGI IMG/M metagenome (GOLD analysis project Ga0206865, IMG submission 152628) | Enriched cells from forest soil in Barre Woods Harvard Forest LTER site, Petersham, Massachusetts, United States -... | ecosystem: Environmental > Terrestrial > Soil > Temperate forest >...
TGGGCTATTGGGTGATTTATGTGAATTTGGGAAAAAATATAGGCAACCAATAGAGTCTAAGAGTGATAATCAGCTGGAGGTTCGTGAGTTACTTAAAAAGATTATAGAGCCGCAAATTTTGAGGCGTATGAAAGAGGATGTTGCTGATCTTCCTGAAAAAAAATACGTTGGAAATGATAAATATGAATTTGCAGGTAAAGAAAGATCGCGTTTGAGTATAAATATTTCTAATTATCAGCGTGCACTATATGAGCAGGGTATGAAGTTATTGCAGTCAGTGTCTAAGGAGTCCAATGCGAAGCAGAGAGCAACCATGTCTTTTGATGTGTTACATATGATCAAAGCCATTTGTGCTGAGCCATATTGTCGCCCACGCACTACGTTTGATGTTGATCCACACGGTTATGATGTTCATTTGTTTAATTCACCTAAGCTTAAGTGGACATTAGATCAGCTTACTTCAATCTCTGAGGCTGATGAAAAGGTCATCATTTTTACAGAGCTGCGGCAAATACAGCGAGCGTTATTGAGGTTTGTTAAGCACAAGTTTGGGTTCACACCATACCTAATAAACGGTGATACCGATGAAAGACAAGATGTAGTAGATGAGTTTCAAAACAAGCCAGGTTTTGGCGTGATTATTCTGTCACCTTTGGCGGCAGGCTTTGGATTAAATATCGTATCAGCAAATCATGTGATTCATTACTCTCGCACCTGGAATCCGGCTAAAGAGGGGCAGGCTACTGATCGTGCGTATCGTATCGGTCAAACGAAAAACGTCCATGTTTACTGCCCGACAGTTATTGCTAATGATTTTGTAACTTTTGAAGATAAGTTAGATCGTATCATGAGTACTAAAATGGATTTAGCTGGTGATATTCTGGATGGTGTTGGAGCCGATATCTCACTTTCAGATTTAATGCCTGATGATGGGCCATTAGGGTCTGTGCGAATACCTGATGAGTATGTCAATATGGCGATGGTAGATGAGCTCAAAGGGATTGAGTTCGAGATCTTTTGTAAAGTTCTGTTTGGTCAATATCCGAATTTGGCTTATGTGTCAGCAAAGAAGAAAGGTGATGGTGGTGTCGATGTGGTTGTTATATCAGATGATGATACCGGAATGTTATGTCAATGTAAGTGCGAATTGAGGGATGAATTGGGCTGGGATGCAGTTAAAGAGATTGTAGGTGGTAGGGCTGCTTATCAGGCTAAACATCCAAATATACGATTCCAAAGCATAGCGATCTGTAATAGAAGATTTAATAGTAATGCAAGGCTGCAGGCCTCAACTAATGGTGTGCGCTTGATTGAGAGAGATGAGATTGCTGAGATGCTGGTTCAGCGACCGATTAAACGAATAGTGCTTGATGAGGAAATAGTGCGATTTTGATTTTTATCCAGGGTTTCATTTGAGGGTTTCATTAACGCTGACAATAAATCTCAAAAAATATATTTAAATAAAATGAATGAAGATTTTAATAAATTGAAATATTGTTTGTCCAGTGATACTAGATTACAAAACTTAATCGATGAAATTGCTTGTAATGGATTGGAAGTATTGGATACCAAAGATTTGCCGATTCTGTAAATCCAACATCCGGACCAACATCGAAAAACAATTCATCATTGATAAAATCACGCATTACCTCTGGATTGATTTTTAACCAGGCAAGAAAATGTACTTCATTCAAACTGACTTCATTACAGAACTCATGAAGGCCGCGAAATAGTCCTTTTATGTGTGAAATGTGCCCCTTTTTTGAGATACATAATTTCTCATATTGTCGCTCAATATCTTTGTCACTGAACACAGGGTCAAGAATTGAGAATGCTATCAAGCAAGTTGTGCATATAAGAATTTGACTGCGGTTAAAGTGATAAATTTCTAAAAATTGAGCAGCAATCCAGGGCAGTGTCTCAAGTTTATTTGTATATTCATAATCGAGCATCGTGTATTCCGACTTCGGGCATGTTCTTCGCAGACGTGCGATTTCTTCATCATCGCTGACGGATAGGGCTGCGAGAGTTAAACTGACGCGTTCTTCAACATTAAGGCAGTGGTATAAATTTTCAGATATTTTTTTCATGGCGACTTCCTTTGTTTCAAGATGTGCTCCATTTCGGTTAGCCGTCTGGCCAGATCCGCTGTTTCGATCAGTTTGCGTTGAGTTTCTATAATTGATATCAGAGATTGACCTTGTTCGGGGGTGATTTTTTGATCTGTTACTGCTGATATAATTTCGGTGCCATAATTAAGTAAGCCATTAGTACTGTTAAGATCTTGTTGAGAGAATTGAAAGTCAATAGTCTCATTTTTGATCTTTGGGACCAGTCGCTCAACACAGATTTTTAATGCATTGATGTCACCATTTTTTGCCATTTCTACAACTTTATTTAAAATCTCGACTGCGTGTGGTACTAGTAATTCAGCTAGTTTCGTGCGCCGATTAAGAGTACCTTTTTCTTTTCCGAGGGGGTTGCCAGACACACCAGGTTTAAACTTGCTCATGAAAACCTCCGGCTTTTCTGCATTTTTCAGGGAATATGCAGAAGAAGTAGTTAGTGAAATATGAACCTATCGTCTTATTTTGCATATTCGCCTAATTTCATTTTTTGCTTCTTCAGCTCTTATTCGTTCTTGATCTTTTTGTTCCGGTGATTTTTCAATTATTGGTATCGCAGCTAGATTCTGTGATAGTTCTTTCCAGCCCGTTTGTTTAAATTGCTCGCATAGCGTTACTATTTCATTAGGTTGTGGTGGGTATTTGCACGTGCGAATTGCTTCAACAACAGCTTGGTTAATTGTGGTTTCTCGATATATTTCCTATCACTAAGTATTTTTAACATGCCATCTAAGAAAAATTTTTTGAGCTTTTTATCAAGAGGTTTATCCTTTGAGATCAGATAAGCGACATGAAAAAGATAGCCGCGTATAGATTCCGGATCTGCATTTTTAGCAAGAACATTGTCTATTGTGGTTACATGATTTGTCAAAAGCATTGCAAGACACTCTGCTTCAATTTTTTTGTTTAATTCTTTTTTAAGATCATTTCCAAGTTGCGATAAATCTTTTTCCATTATATTTCCTTATAAAGCCACTTTAAATTCAATTATTTTTTTATCAGCGGCGAGTTGTTCTAAAAAATCCGCCCAGCATTGCATCATCTTACGACGTTCTGGCAAATATTCCGCGTAATTGTAACTAGCGCGTATTTTGTTACGTTCTGCATGAGCAAGCTGCCTTTCAATTGCATCGCGATTCCAGCCTTGCTCGTTTAGAAGAGTACTGGCCATTGAGCGAAATCCGTGCCCAGTCATTTCTTCTTTTGTGAAGCCGAGCCTACGAAGGCCAGCATTTATCGTATTCTCAGACATGGGTCGCTTAGTGGCGCGCACACAAGGGAAAATATATTTTCCATCGCCTGTTAAGGGCTGTAGCTCGCGCAAAATGGTTATGGCTTGCTTAGATAGGGGGACAATATGCTTAACCCTCATTTTCATCTTCTCCGCAGGAATGCGCCATTCAGCCGCATCAAAATCAATCTCAGACCATTCAGCAGGACGAAGTTCTCCTGGGCGCACAAAGACTAGGGGAGCCAAACGCAACGCGCATTTGGTAACAAAGTGACCTTGATAATCGTTGATGGCACGCAATAAGTCTCCGATTGCATTGGCGTCAGTTAGTGAAGCATAGTGCTTCGCTCTGGCTGGTGGCAGGGCATCACGCAAGTCTGCGGATGGATCGCGCTCAGAGCGTCCTGTCGCGACTGCATACCGAAATATTTGACCGCATGTTTGATGTGCTCTATGGGCTGTTTCAATCGCGCCTCGGCTTTCAATACGATGTAGTGTTTTCAACAGTTCTGGTGGTGCTATTTCAGCTATAGCTTCCTGTCCAATCCAAGGAAAAATATCCTTCTCAAGATTACGAATGATTCTTGCACCATGTTTAGGTGTCCATTGGGGCAGAAACTTAGCATGCCATTCTCGTGCTATGGTTTCGAAGCTATTTGCAGAGGTGAGCTTGCTGGATCGTTTTGTTTCTTTTTTGGCCAAACCAGGATCGATTTTTTTATCTAAAAGAACGCGTGCCTCATTTTGTTTAGCTCGCGCTTGGGCAAGCGTGACTTCGTCATAAATACCAAGGGCTAATACTTTCTCTTTGCCGCCAAATCTATATTTAAGCCGCCAATACTTTGCCCCACTGGGGGTGACAAGCAGATAAAGCCCATGCTCGTCAGATAATTTGTAGGCTTTTTGGCGTTGCTTGGCATGCTTTACTTTGATATCAGTTAGTGCCATTGGGGGTATCTCCAAATTCGTCTATTTTTTGCTCTGGGGGTATCAAGATTTTTGATCCTTCATCTACCCCCAAATATACCCCCTAAAAGAGGGGTATGTTGTAGGATCTCTTGGGACGTTCTTGGATATATTATAGTTAAAAGTTGCTTTATTTGAAAGGGTTAGGAGACATTCTGGGAAGTCGTTGGATGTTTATTTGACGGAGAGGGAGGGATTCGAACCCTCGTGGGAGCCTAAGCTCCCCATCCGATTTCGAGTCGGCGCCGTTATGACCGCTTCGGTACCTCTCCAAGAGTAGGCTTCGGGTATACTAAGTCTGAATTTAGTTTCTAGCCTCTATTTAAGCCTGGCGGAACAATGCTAACATCTTCTGCTGAAATTGGATATTGACGATCCGACACAGGATAAGCATTATGAAAAGCACTCGATGCAATACCAGGAGGAATTTTTAACGGCGGTATTGATTTGGCTGATAAATATTGTTTGTCTCGATTTGCGATGAAAGTAGAAGTAGGCAGATAAGAGCAACCCACTACTAGAATAGGTAATAACAACACAATCATACGTGTAACAATAGTCATGCTTATTTTACTCCTTCAACTCCTGCATTTTGCATGGCTTCTTTTACCTCTTGATGGTACCGTTTGTCTAGTGGTAATAATGGTAAACGTATGCCAGCTTGGATTTTACCCATGGCATGTAAAGCCCATTTAGTCGGAATAGGATTTGATTCGATAAATAATCGTTTATGTAACAACATAAGGCCAGCATTAATTTTTTCTGCCAACTGGCGATTACCTGCTAATGCGGCTTGACACATTTCATACATTTTAGCGGGAGCCACATTGGCGGTAACTGAGATGATGCCTTTTGCACCATGCAACATGAGATCTAACCCAGTCGTATCATCACCACTGTAAACAGCAAACGTTTTATCACAGCGTTTTAGGATATCTTGAGCACGCTCTATTTGGCCAGTCGCTTCTTTTATACCTATGATGTTTTTTATTTTAGCAATATCTTCTACTGTTTCTGGCAATAGGTCGCATGCTGTGCGTCCAGGCACATTATACAAAATAATAGGTATGGCAACATTTTCTGCGATGGTTTTGTAATGTTGATATAAGCCGCTTTGTGTAGGCTTGTTGTAATAGGGAGTGACAATCAAGCAGGCATCTGCGCCAGCGCGCTTTGCATTCTCAGTTAATTTTAATGTTGAACGCGTGGAATTAGTCCCTGTGCCTGCAATGATAGGCACGCGGCCTGCCACTTGTTTGACAGTGAATGAAAACAGTTCGAATTTTTCATCTGATTCTAATGTTGCTGATTCGCCTGTCGAACCAGCAATGATGAGACCTTGGGTTTTTGATTCGATATGCCATTCAATTAATTCATGTAATGCTGGATAATCTATGGATCCATCGACATGCATCGGTGTGACGATGGCGACCATACCTCCCTTAAACATGGCGGCTTTCTCCAAAATGATTGAGAGGTTTTTTATAGTCGATAGCCTATTAATTGTCTATGTTTTTTTATCATTTTAGAATATATAATAGCCGGCGGTTCTCGCTAAACCTTATGCGATGAGTGTTCTTAGAGGGGAGAATCGTGGTTCCTCCCTCTAAGAGCAAGCGATATAAACACAGCATATGAACAATTGACGAGCCCTTCTTATCAATAAGTGGATGAAAAAACTGATGAAAATATCAGATGTTACAGATTCATTATGGGGCAATACAGCCAGATTCAGTTATTTGTTCCTAGCCTCCATCTTACTTTTATTTACGTTACTTGGAGGTCGTGAAATTTGGACACAAGAACATCGCTGGGCTGATATTGTCTCTGGCATGTTTTATCGACATGATTTTTTGCATCCTTATCTAGGCGAAACCGATTATTACGATAAACCATTACTCTCTTATTGGTTGATTGCTCTTTTTGCAAAACTCACTAATGCATTAACCACATGGGTGTTGCGGTTGCCTTCAGCTCTTGCAGGGTTATTAGCGATCTGGTCCATTTATCGCCTAGGCACAGCATTAAAAGATAAACAGCTAGGATTATTAGCTGGCTGGTTATTATTAACAACCTTTTATTTTGTTTTTTGGGCGCGGACCAGTAGCGCCGACATGCTGAATCTTGCGGGGTCGTTATTTGCTATAGCATGGTATGTGGATCATAGACAACGTGCTAGCTTTTTCGAGTATTCGGTTTTTTTCATCATTCTTGCGTTAACCTCATTATGCAAAGGGTTAGCCGTTGTACCACTTATTGCGGTCATAACAGATGTCTTATTACAAAAATCTTGGAAACAACATTTACGTTTGCCATTGTTATTAGCTGCTGTTCCAGCTTTAATTATTTATCTTTTTCCATTTTGGGCGTCCAGTTATTTTGATGGTGGATCCTATGGTGAAAATGGATTGTATTTGGTTTATCGAGAAAATTTTCTTCGTTATTTTCAACCTTTTGATCATCAAGGACCGATTTACACTTATTTTCTCTATTTACCTATTTACTTACTGCCTTCCGCCATTTTTTTTATTCCAGCTTTGTTCACACTTAAATCACGTTGGCGAACAATGTCTGTTGAGTCAAAATGGATTGCTTGGACATTGTTATTGCTCTTTTTATTCTTTACGTTAAGCGGATCGCGACGAAGTTATTATGTATTGCCCATTGTGCCATTTGCTATTTTATTTACAGCAGATTGGATTTTAGTGAAAAATTTTACTTTCGCTAGACGACAAGTATGGTCAGCAAGTCTCGTTATTTTTTCATTTATTTTACTGTTTGCAGCAGTTGATGTGATGCCAGCTTGGTATTATTCGAAATTTGGTGTCAATCGATTTGCAGATGTATTAAAGAATGAAGCAAGTAAAACTAAACCGTGGGATACGTGGAATGTAGTCATGCTTGATGCTGAAAGCAAATTAAATTTTTATTTGCAATTATCACCCAATGTACAAAAATATCATATCAAAGGTACTCAACGTAATTTGCAAACAGCAGATACCCTACAGAAAGCATGGCCAATATTAGCAAATAAACCCGCGAATACTATTTTTATCACCCGTATGCTTTATGCATCAGCATTGCAGGGATATTTTGTTGGTTATCGCACAGTGAAATTACCATCACAAAAATCATGGCTATTTATGAAAAAGCATGATGCTGATGCGCCTATTGCTTTTATCCCTGTGCAGTAATCTTTTTTAAAAGAATTTACTATTTCAAAAAATTTATACTATGATAGTAGAGTCTGTTGACATGGCATCTAATCTCTTATTTTGATAAATATAAAGCGCAGCGAGCCAGTCTTAAGACGACAGGTTAAACAACCCTATGGATCGAATAAAATTTAATTAAAAGAAGGAAGAATGAACATGACTGATAGTTTGTTACAAAAATTAGAAGAAAAAATGATGGTGTTGTTGACCGAAGTAGAAGATTTACGTAAGGAAGTAAAACGTTTAAATCATGAAAATACTTCATTGAAAATTGACAGAGAAAACCATTCAAAAAAACTGCAAGATTTAATTTTGCTACTTGATACCGTGAATCTTTCTGAAAATCCGACTACCAATCCACTTATCTCTATGGTAAAACCAGTATTGATCCAAGACGACAAGATTGTAGGATAAACTTTTCATCAAAAAAGGAGGCGTTATCACATGGCAGTGAAGAAAAATTATCAAATAATGTTGAAGAACCTAAAAAAGCAGATCAGAGTTTTACAAAGAAGAGAAGAGCAGGCTAAGAATAAGCTAAGGTCAGCATTAAAAAAAATGCGTAAGTTAGGCCGTGCTTACCAAACTAAGCTTACTGTCAAGGCGCGCCAAATGAAAGGAAAAATTGCTGAAGCTCAGGCTGTAACTTATGCTAAGGTTGCCGTACATCTGGAACGCCAGCTGCTGAAAGGAATTGATGCCAAGAGTAAAGCATTGGAATCTGCAATTACTAAAATTGAAAAGAAACATGCGATAAAATTAAAAAAAAGCCTAGCCGCAAAGAGTAAAAAAGCTGGCAAAGCGAAAAAAGCAAGCAGAGGTGCTTCTACTAAAACGGCAAAAGGAAGACGTGGTCCACACAGAAGAAAATAAACACGAAAGCGTGATGATATGAGGCCCTGCTGTTTCGGCCGAATTTTGTTTTTCTAACCAAAAAAGCCTTCTCTCGATGAGGGAAGGCTTTTTTATTTTCAAGTAATATACCCGAAGCGTTTCATTTTAAATACATAAGGCGCGGGATGACGTGTCCCCCAGCGAATTTATATATTTCTGCTATCTTTAATAAAGATGCTCTTCTTAGCCGAGAAAGAAATGCAGGATCAATCTCAAGAAACATCATATCCCACTAACCGGCCACATGATCAAATCGTCATATATTTGATTAAAATTCAACATATTTATGAAGAAGTTGAACAGGGTAAGCTACTGCATGTGAAAGATTTTATCAGTCTGAGGACAGAAATATTTGATATTGTGACTTACCGTGACAGAATAAATTTAATTAAGGTGCTTGGGCCAGCTGATGATGCCCAACTGATGCAAGATATGATTTGTGTGATTGAAAACAAGTTATTACAGCAAAAAGCTAATGTCTGTAAGGGATTTTTAGGAATGGGCAGTAAATCCACAGAAGAATATGGTAAGGATTTGTGGGGGAAAGAGGGATATCATTTTGATCGATTACTCGTTATTGCATTGAAAAATATATATGATCAGGTAAAACTTGCCAATTTTACCATTGTCCACAATGAAGAAATCAAAAAATTCATCGATCGCTTCAGCTTAGGCATGGATGAAAAATTTTATAAAGAAAAAATGGATGTGCTCAATGGATTGAAGTTGGCTCAATATGCAGCAGTACCAAAACCGTAACAGCTCCTGACTTCTGCCAAATTTGAAATAACTGCAAAATTTTAAAAAAATTTCTTAAATTACAATAAATTAAATTTATATAGCCTGCAAGAAACCGCACTAAGTCAGCAAAAAATGTCTTTTTTAAAACTGGATTATTGAGTATATAGCTCAGTAAGAAGGCCTTCCCCCGATGGGCATAGGCGTCAAGCTAAGGCCGGAAGAGTTCATGCTAATACCTCCTGGCCTGTAGCAGCCATCAATTTTTGATAGGTCGATCGCCTTTTTTTCGGGGTTTCTCTTTAAGCGAAAAAATTTTTAAATCCTCCAGAAACCCTTTTAAAAATTTTAATAATCGATAGGGTGATTTAAGCGCTGTGAAAAAATCAGAAAATTGTTGACGCAATTGCTTATATACCCGAAGCGTTTCAGTTTTAGGTGTTTAAAATGAAAGATTACAAGAGATTGGAAAGATTTTTTCATGAAAAAGCGGAGGAATACTTGCGGTATTTCGAGCATTTTTCGTGAAAAAATCTTTTCAAGGTCGCGGTAAGATTTCATTTTAAACACCTAAAACTGAAACGCTTCGGGTATAAGCCCTGTAAAAGAAAGCTCCTGATTTTCTTGCCATCTCACCGGAAAACAAAGGTACAGAAAAGTGACAATGCAAATGAGTTTTGCATAAATCTCACATAATACCCGATCATGATTTTTACCATTTATTTTATCGATGCCCGCTTCACTTTTACACAACTTGAAAAATAATTCGATATTCCCCAGCGTTTAGCATAATACACGATACTCTCATTAATAAAATTTTTTATTCTTTAAAAAAACATATCAATAACAGCTTTATTCCATTTTTCAGGTTGTTCCAAACTTGATAAGTGACCAGCGTCGTTAATTACCACCAATTTGCTATTTTTTGCTAAAGCGTGCATATTTTCGCTTTGTTGTGGCGAAATCAGCATATCTTGATTCCCTGTTATAATCAGTATTAGCACGAGTGAACTTGCAAGTATATCGGATGTATCATCACGCAAAGCCATGCCACGAAGAGCGGATGCAATCGCATTTGGCGTTTGTTTTTCTATCATTTGCTTCAAAAATTCTTTCACTTGTTCAGATACATTCGGTGAAAGTGCTTTTGGCATAAAGCCATTAATAAAATTAGCTGATCCATGTTCAAGGACATCAAGCGCTGTTGATTCACGTTTCGCTTTAGCTTCTTCGCTATCAGCAATAGATTGTGTATCAGAAAGTACTAATCCATCCACTTTATCTGGATATTTTTTATAAAACGCAAGCGCAATGTAACCTCCCATGGATTCGCCGCCAATAATAGCTTTCTTAATATGTAATTGATCAAATAATTGTTTAACTTCATCTGCGTAATCAGTCATGGTCATTGCTTTTCCATCGACAGGCGACGATTTTCCAAATCCCCATAAATCTAGCGTAATAACGCGAAAATGTTTTTTAAGTCCTTCTTGCTGAGGCTTCCATAAGTGTTGATTCGTTGGAAAAGCATGAATTAAGACAAGTATTTTACCTTGACCCACCTCTTGATACGAAATGTGTTTCATTTTTGATAAATTGATCGAATCAGCAGATGCGATAGATAGGGTGCTAATAAAGCAAAAAATAATAGCCAGTAGGTAAATAAATTTTCTCATGAGTCCTCTCTTATGAAATCTGATCTTGTAACTTAGTTCATAACATGTGATTGATATCATTCTGATTTGTTTTATTAAAGTACTATCTTAGGATACCAATCCTTTCCGCGCCCTTCAGGAGTGAGATCCAAGACATTCCAGAGTGGCCAGATGATATCGGCAAGACGTTCGTTTTGTCCAGGATCAGGTGGTACAAATGTCAATTCTGATCCCCAAGTATGATAAATGTCGTTTCCTTTTTTCAAAAAAACATTAATCATGGGAACTTGTTTGCCCTCTCTTTCACCAAAATAATCCTGATTGTAGGTATTACCAAAAGAGGAAACTATCCTGACATGGTTCCATTCTGCCTCTTTTGCATAAGATAAAAGTTTTTCAATTGGTGCTCTTCCAACAACTACCAGGTTGACCCGTTGTGTAATTTGTCTTGCATTGCCATTTAGTCCATCGACTATAGAATTACACATTGGACAGGGTTGATCCCAACTAGGATCAAACATCATGCTATATACAACAAGTGTATTTTTATCCTCTTGAAAAAATTCTGCAAATGTTGTCTTCTTACCGTTACCTTCAGAAAATAAATAATCTTCTTTGAGCTTTCCTCCTAGCGGAAGGCTTCGTCGCTGCTTTGCTACTTCCTCAGTCTGTTTGCGAAGCGCAATTTCAGCCTCAAGCAATTTATTCCTCGCAGTTCTATAATCAGAAGATTCATTGGGAAAGTGAGTGTTATTTAATGCTTTCATGATTCATTTATCCTTGTAATGGAACGAAGACACTATATTAATATACAATTTCTTGTCACCCACTTTTTACTTATTCAAAAAAATCGAATTGCTGTCCAATGACAGCTGAGCGCTTAAAAGCATGAACATCTACATAGTATCTAACTATTCATTTCATTTAAACCTAAACGCTTGCAAGCAAGATGAAAACGCTTAGCTAACAACCTAGCAAATTCTCCTTCTCCGCTCATTCTACGCCCAAAAGTGGCATCATATACTTTGCCACCATGCATTTGCCGAATAAGGTTCATGACATGGTCAGCTTTTTGAGGAAAATGCTGTTTTAGCCATTCTTGAAATAAGTCTTTTACTTCATAGGGTAAGCGAATCAAAACATAACTTGCATACAAGGCACCTGCTTGCTTGGAAGAAGCTAAAATTTTCTCTACCTCCATATCATTCACCATAGGAATCATGGGTGCTACCATGACTCTAACAGGAATGCCTCTATCGCTCAAAGTGTGGATCAGACGTAAGCGGGCTTCTGGTGAAGAGGTGCGTGGCTCTAACTTTTGTTTTAATTCCATAGATAATGTTGTGATACTGATTGCCACCTTGATGAGCTTTCGACTCGCCATATCAGTGAGTATATCAAGGTCACGTCTGATTAATGTATTTTTAGTAATAATAATCGCTGGATGATGGTAGCGATTCAATACCTCAAGAATCTGCCGAGTTATTTTGAATTTGCTTTCTGCCGGTTGATAAGGATCGGTATTAGCGCCTAGTATAATAGGTTTACATACGTAACGAGGATTGTTAAGTTCTTTTTCTAATAACTCTGCTGCATTCAGCTTATAGAAAATTTTACTCTCAAAATCAAGTCCAGAAGATAAATTCATATAAGCATGGCTTGGACGGGCGTAGCAATAAATACAACCATGCTCACAACCCCGATAGGGATTAATCGATTGCTCAAATCCGATATCAGGTGAATCATTGCGGGTGATGATGCTTTTCGCTTTCTCAGGAAGCAAGGTTGTTTCTATAGATGAAACGACTTCTTCTTCATGATACCAACCATCATCAAATGTTTCTCGAGTATCTTTTTCAAAACGACCTGCTGGATTACTGAGCGCACCACGGTTTTTTATCATGGATAGGGTCATATTTTATATGACCTATATCGATCAAAAGAAGCCTTCTCCCATTGATCATAACTTATTTTTCCACCCACCTGATTCAGGTTATAGCGGCTATCAACAATTAAGGATGAATATGATTCAATCACCATATTTTTATTTGGAGAATAAAATACAGCAAACGCGTAACGTTCAATTCCACCTTTTACTTTTCTGACTAGGTGTTTTGTTGCCTTAATTTCATCATTTGAAATTAATTGACCAAATTCACCTACTTGAAAAAGTAAGATATCTTTTTTTTGGGAATAAACTTTTTCAAATTGCGTTCCATTGCCAGGAACAATATATAAACCCGCTTCCTCTGGTTCGTCAATTTCAATATCCTCACAAAAATAATAAGCCGGCATAAGTCCTGTCAAGATTCCGTGATCAAAATGAGCACCGCACCAGTAGGGATTTTCATTTGTTAAGTCACTTTCTTTTTGATAATGCAGCATTCTTCCATAGCCTTTTAACTCAGAAAAGTTCAGGTCTGTTTTATCATTCAGGCCAATCATCGACAAGATTAATTTGCCTGCCTCAAAGATTAATTTACCTAATTCCAAATAAGCGCTTTTTAAATCAACTTCAATTGGCCATTTATTTTTAGCATGGTCTGGAATAAATGCATAAAATGATGCTTTCTTATCATCTACTTGCCAAATACCATCTTTATTTTGAAACCACTCAGCACCAAGCTCATAGCCTTCTGTTTCACCTATGTTTCTGTTGGGTACATAACGGTTTTTTGTTTCTTCATCCAACAATGTGAATTTTCGTGCAGCCTCAATAAAATCCCTGGATTTTTCTTCAAACTCAGGGATATCTCGAACGCCAATTATTCCATTTTGTAGCAAGGCATGGTTCACTGTTTTTACCATCACACTATCATTGTCCTTTAAATGACGGAAAGGAATAATATCAAGCTTCACAAATTTTTCCCCTGTTCGTCTGATTTATTTTCATACCGTATTTTTCCTATCATCAACAGTTCGGATTCCACATCTGCTCTACAAGAAAAAAAGCTTTCTCGTTTAAAGTGATGTCCCAAATACCTACATAAATTTGGCCAGAAGGATGGATCAAGTGAAAATCCAGATAAGTACATGTTGAGAAACATGCTGACAACTGCAACATCAGCAATAGTAAATTTTTCTCCAACAAAAAACTCCCTGTTAATGAGTTGGCTTTCTAAATAGCCCGCTACCGGTGGCAACTTATAATTCAGTGCATGATCAATGGCAGACTGATCGGGTTCACGATCATGATAAAGAGGAACTAAAACAGTTTGATAATAACAAGGAGCAATAGTTTGGAATAAAACTGTATCAGCGTATTCTTCAAACCAAAGTACTTTACCATATTCTTCTGGGCTATCAGGATAAAATTTAGGTATAGGATACTTTCTATCAATATAAGCACAAATGGCCGATGAATCAGCTAGAGTGAAACTACCATCTTGAAATGCTGGTATTTTATTAAGTGGGCTTGCTCGTTTAAATTCATCACTGATATATTGGTATAGGTTGATTGGGTCAATAATAAATTTTACTTTTTTCTCTTCTAATAAAATACGCGGTTTCCTTACAAAGACAGAAGCTGGAGACCCAAATAATGTGATCATTAAAACTCCTTGTAACTTCAACACTTTAACATCACGCATAAAAATATTGGATAGTTTTTAACAAAATAGCTAATTGCTCGATGTAAGGGAAATGACCGCAATCATTAATGAGAACAAGTTGAGAAGCACGGATAGTGTGATGAAGACGCTCCATATAATGAAATGGAATAATGTCTTTGTCACCTGCAATGATCAATGATTTTTTGTTTAATTTTTTTATTCCCTCGTAAAAATCAAATGCATGGTTTACTGTGTGATTATAAAAAAGTTCGTGAATTTAAAAATTATGGATGGCAGCTTCTCGGCTTATGCTAAGTGTGAGTTTATTAATCGATTCAGGCTTAGCAAAATAATTTTTGAAATATAGGCGATAATATTTTTTGACCGTGTCGGGATCACCTTGTTTGAAGCTTTCTGATTCACGCAGTGCGACAAGTATATTTTGATTAATATCAACCATACGATTACGATGCTGCACGAATTCTAAATAATCCTTGCTTGAAATAGGCACTGGATTGACATAAACGATATCATTTACTTGCTGTGGATAAGATAATGCATACCATGAAGCCAATATACTTCCCCATGAATGGGCTAATAACGAAATCGTTTTAAAACCAAATTGTTTTCGCAATTGTTCGATATCATTAACGTAGGTTTCAAAAGGATACGCATGCCACTTATCACCACTTATTGATTTACCTGTTCCTCTTTGATCGTAAAAAATAGCATGAGAAAATGTGCCTATCTCTGCCATTTGTGGTAATAAATAGCTATGTCCTAACCCTGGCCCACCATGCAAAACGATAACAGGTCGGCTGTGATTGCCAAAAACAGAGCAAAACAATTTATCATCATCAACTGATATCCAGGTTTCTTCAACAATGGTCATCGCTAATGTTTTCCTTGATAACGTGATAATATACCCGAAGCGTTTCAGTAAAAAACCTATGCCCATTCCCGCTATAACAGGAATGGGCATATGATGAGCCCTCAATATCAACAACTACTATTTTTATTCAACGTATATTTTGTACGCAAAAGTTGCGCTGCTTCTACCATATTTTTTAAAGCAAATTCCGTTTCAGGCCAATCACGGGTTTTTAGCCCACAATCTGGATTTACCCATAATTGTTGAATAGGAATATATTGCGCTGCCTTTTCCATTAAACTCACAATTTCTTCTGTAGTTGGTATGCGTGGTGAATGAATATCATATACCCCTGGGCCGATATCATTTGGATAATTGAATTTTTCAAAGGCATTTAATAATTCCATATCTGAACGTGACGTTTCAATAGTTATTACATCAGCGTCTAATTGGCTTACAGCATTGATAATGTCGTTAAATTCAGAATAACACATATGCGTATGAATTTGAATTTCATCATCTACACAACACGATGCTACGCGAAAACAATAAATGGCTTGATCTAAATAATTTTTCCAGTCAGATGTTCGCAAAGGCAAACCTTCACGAATCGCAGGTTCATCTATTTGAATTACTTTAATACCTGCTTTGACTAAATCAGTTACTTCATCGCGTAATGCTAATGCAATTTGTTTCGCAGTTTCAAAACGTGATTGATCATCACGCACAAAAGACCAACATAAAATCGTGATCGGACCAGTTAGCATGCCTTTTACTGGTTTGGCAGAAAGAGATTGTGCATAGGTCGCCCATTCGATTGTCATGGGTTTCGGACGACTTATATCACCAAAAATAATAGGTGGTTTAACACAACGTGACCCATAGCTCTGCACCCAACCATTTTGGGTAAATACAAAACCTTCCAGCAATTCTCCAAAATATTCAACCATATCATTACGTTCAGCTTCACCATGAACCAAGATATCAATTTCTAATTCAATTTGTTTTTGAATAGCATAAGCGATATGAGTTTTGATTATTTGATGATAATTACTTTCATCAATTTTTCCTGCTTTATATTCTTGTCTACTTTTACGTATATCCGCTGTTTGTGGAAAAGATCCAATGGTCGTGGTCGGAAAATAGGGTAAATTAAATTGCGATTTCTGTATTTTTTGCCGTATAGCATAAGGATGTTTGCGATTAAGCATAGCATCGGTGATATTTTCACAACGACTTTTTACTGCCTTATTATGAATTCGTGTCGATTTTTTTCGCGATTCAACCACAGCATCACTTTCAGCTAATTCTTTGGAAATACTCTCTTCACCATTACACAAACCTTTCGCAATCAAAACAATTTCATGTTGTTTTTGCACGGAAAATGCGAGCCATCTTTTAATTTCATCATCTAACTGAGTTTCATGATTTAAATCGACAGGTGAGTGTAAAAGTGAGCATGAACTTGAAATCCATAAGCTATCGCCTAATTTTGCATACAAATGCTTTAAGTCCAGAATAGCCTCACGTATGTTAGTTCGCCAAATATTTCTACCATCCACTATCCCTATCGATAGGATCTTATTTTCGGGAAGATGCTTTAAAATAGTTGTTAATTGCTGCGGTGCTCTGACTGCATCAATATGTAAACCTGCTGTGGGTAATTGACAAGCTAATTCTGTATTATTCTCCAATCCTCCAAAATAAGTGGTCAGTAATAATTTTACAGGACAATGTTTAAATTGTTGATATACGTCTTGAAATGCATTTTGCCAAGCAAGTGGTAAATCAAGTGTTAAGATAGGCTCATCAATTTGCACAAACGTGATACCCAGATCAGCTAATTTTAAAAAAACATGTTGGTATGTTTTAATCAGTGATTCTAATAAAGTTAATTTATTGAAATCGCTATTCTTTGTCTTTCCTAGCCATAAATAGCTTACTGGCCCTAATAAAATAACTTTGATGGGATGATTTAATTGTTTGGCTTCAGTAATTTCATTAAATATTTTATTACAACTGATTTGAAACTGCTGATTCTCATCGAACTCTGGCACAATATAATGATAGTTAGTATCAAACCATTTGGTCATTTCACAAGCACGTATATCTTTACCGGTAGGTGCTCGCCCTCGTGCCATTCGAAAATAATTATCTAACGTGACCTCCGTCCCTGCTATATGATCAAATTGCTTAGGTATCACCCCCAATAAGGCTGACGTATCTAAGACGTGGTCATACCAAGAAAAATCGCCAACCGTAATAAAATCAAGTTGGGATTGAATTTGTTGCAGCCAACTACTTGCCCGTATTTGTTGTCCTTCCTTTGCTAATTCACTTTGCGAAATTTCATTTTTCCAGTAGCGTTCTAACGCCCATTTTAATTCTCGTTTAGTACCAATTCGTGGAAATCCTAAGCTATGAGCTTTAATCATATTCCTTCCTTTTAAAAATGTGATGGTTGATTTGCTGAGGAAATAAGAACAACAAAGAGTCTGAAGAATAAACTTAGGTTCACTTCAAGCATAAAATAACTAGGACTAATTTTATGATCTCTTTAGCTGAATTTATTACGCGCCCAGCAAGCTGATATCAAATCAGCGCATGATGAAAATATACCTAGCAAAGTTGATACAAGCAATAGGTTTTGTTGCCCACTCGTCAAAAAATAAGGGTAAAACCTTCGCGCAATCTACTCACCCATAAGTGACGTGGTCATCGCAAAGGCCTTGAAGCGCTTGGCCGTGGCGATGACAAGGTATTGGTGTACCTGAGATCACGCAGGGGTGTCGTTAATTCTGTTGAATACCCGCTACTAACCAACGTTGGTTGGCGACTTCTTTTTTGAAATGCCATATTTCATTCAATGGGGTGGCAGGCTCGTTGCGGCTTTCTTGAATTGATCCTGAAAAGCGCACACTAGCAACCATGGTTTGCATTTCTGTATTACCTACCATCTGCGGTTCGGTAGCCACGTCCAACAAATCAGCATTTAACGTAACAACATCTGTTTTATTTTCTTCATTACCGCGTTCTTGAAATTGCATTTGAATTTCTGCATATACTTCTGGCGTGGTAAATTCGCGTAAATCATTCAGATTTTTTTGATCATACGCTGCTTGCAAGCGAATAAATTGCACTTTGGCATCGCGTATAAACGCGTTGGCGTCAAAACCAATAGGATAGGAACTGACTGGCGTTGGCGCTGCTTGTGCCTGACTACTGTTGCGCATAAATTGAGCGGCTGCATCTTGAGCAAAGCTATTTCGATAGTTATGATCTTGATGACTAGACTGTGCTGCCGGCTGCATTCTATTACGAATAAAGCTGAAAACGAGTAACAATAATCCACCGACTAGCAACCAAGAAATAATGCCGCTACCTATACCATGACCCATGAAAAGACTGGCTAATAAGCCACCTGCTGCTAAACCTGCTAAAGGTCCTAACCATTTGCTCATGGTTGAGCCCGGTTGATTCATTCCCAACTTGTTTTGAGCAAAACTTGAAGCCTGTGATGTAGCAGAATGACTGGTGGAACGTTGAGTCCCAATACTGCGACCGCCGCCAAAACGCTTAGCTTCCGCATCGTGTAGGAAAAGCCCCATTGTGACCAAGCAAACTAATAATAATGAAAAGAAGCTGCGCAACATGATGTTTCTCCTCGTGGTTTAAAGCAGCAAATTATAGCTGAAAAAACAATAGGTCGGATAATTTTTTTTCGCATGGTCCTCTTGACAAAGTAAATTTTGGATGAACTTACAATTTCTGAGCACCCGGTGCTTTTATGAAGTTGGGCAGAAAGAAATCGTGTAACTCACAATATTGGTATTTGGCGGCGTCGGGGTTGTTGCTGGGCAAGTAAAGGTACTGCTTGCGGTATCAAATGGGTATGTTTCAACCGTTGGGCAACCGGTTTTAATCCAAGTGATGTTTGGTAACACATTTGAATTCCATTGGGTATTATCTGTTCTACCGCATTGGGCAGTAGTAGGTGGAACTAAAGCACTCCAATTCGTACAACCACAGCAGGTTCCCGGTGGTGTTGCAGAGTAACAAGTCACAAACGGCGTCACACCTGGATTAACTGGGTTGGTAGTGGGTGAACAAGCATACAAGTTAGTTAGCGTATAGGTTGAAGCAGAGTAAGGAGAAGTTAAAACTGTACTGCAGTTAAAAAAGGTATTTGCATCCGCAGCATTTAATAAGCAGGCTTCATTTGCTGTCCAAAAACCTAGTTGCTGGGTTTGCGGTGCGCATATTAACGCAAAAGTGGGAGTAACTGATGGATTATATCGCAAGCCACACATAGTACCTGCAACCGTACAATCAGTGCTAGTGACACAAGGTGTTTCTGATGCTTGAGGCGGCACCCAGTTAAAACTACTATTAGGTACCGAAAACGCCCATGGGCAGCCAGGTTGAGTAGAAGTTGCATTTCCAGTCAAACTACCGGGGGTACCACAAACATAAGGATTCCCCGCCGTGGGTGACTGATTCGGGGCCACCGACATTGACACCGTGAACCCGTTGATGGTTTCGACTAAATAAGTATCGGAATTGGTTCGTCTTAAGGTAATTTGGGATTGGGTAGAGGGTGAGTTGAACGATGTACCGGGATCACAAGGATTATTACCACCCGTTGTATTGCAATTAGCGGTAGCACATGATGCACCAGAGCATCCAGTACGACCAGCAAAGCTTCCCTGCCATATTATATCATTTGACGGATTTAAATCCGGGATAATGACTGTTGAAGTAGCATTAGAAGGTAAATGAAATCCTCCCGAGGTAGGTGTTGGATTATTCCAATAGCATTGCCCATTAAAACAATTTGATCCAGCAGGACAACTACTGACTGTGCAGCTTTGTCCTACTTCAGCACCACTAAAGGAATACCAAACATCAGGAGAACTACCAATCCCCACTCCTTGAGTACAATTGTTAATGATAGTAAAAAGTATGCCAGCATTCGTTATTTCCTGCAGCGTCACTGATGGGCCATCGTAATTGAATGAACCAGTGACAGTAAAATTACCCGTCGCTGTGGTACTAAAGTTACATGTTTCGCTACACGATGCACCTGCAGCTAAAGAATTTGTACCTGAACAAGTATTTGTTACATCTAAACAAGTACCTGTTGTGCTAGGGTTGACGGTAACAGTCGAGGTAATGGGAGTGGGAGGTGTGAAACTAAAAGGCGTACCAAACACAGCTTGTGTGCCCGTATTCGTGTAAGTAAAACCAATTAAGGTAGTTGTACCTGCACCGACATTAATAGGCAATGCGGGATTGGCTGCTGCCGTCACTAATTGGCTTGCGGTGGTGGTTGCGGTGATGACTGTCGTTGACCCACCTGTGTAAGAAAGCGTTGCGCCTACGGCATACGTCGTGGTGTTTCTAGCGGAGAGTATGCCTGATACTGAGCATGATGCACCTGGGGGAAGCGTAACAAGCGATGTGCAAGTATTAGTTTGTTCGTGAAAACTACCATCGGCTGGATAATTTGATGTATAAGTAAATGGACCGAGTACAGCTCCATTACCATTATTGATGAATTGGAAGACAACCGGTCTATGTTCACCCGTCCCAATATTAGCAGGTAAATTCGTTGTCACTATTCCCGTCACTAGCGGTGTCGAATTCACGCTGGCGTTGGTTGTCAGCTTAGGTAACGGTACCACATTTGCGCCATAATCCTCATCAACAGAAACTGATTTCGAGCCACTGCTGGTGGGGACAAATGTAATACCGACGGTGCAGGTTTGTCCTTGGTTCAATTTCATTCCTGAACAATTATCCTCAAAGCTAAATTCGCCAGAAGAAGGATGCTGCTTGATAAATAACGGCGTGGGCATAGTACGTGGGAAATTATTTACAAAAGTATACGTCACCTTATATTGCAAATTCACCGTCGTTTGTGCGGGAAAGCTACCTGCTAAACTCCAGCCTATGGGATCCTGTCCCGCTTGAACAGTAGCTGTCAATAAAATAAGAGATGTCAGGGCAATAGAATGACGGAGCCAAGTCATCATGGACTCTCCTTGTTATACATTATTCAGCAAATAGGTCACGCTAAACAGAAAGTTGTTTGCTGTTAGTTTATTTTTTATGCTTTGATTAGAATAATCAAAGCCCGCCAAGCTGGGTGTACTCACACCATTCCCTGTCTTTGCAAAGCCAAAATCACCGTAGTTGTACTCAACGCTGAGCCACAGATTATCACAGATAACATAATCGATGCCTAAACCCACCATATAACTAACATACCAATTAGTAGCACTACGAAATCCTGGACTGATTCGCGGCGTCACGTTAGATAAAGGTTGTTCGTTATAATTATTGGTGGTGTTAAATGACACACCCAAGCCACCGGTGGCATAAGGCAAAAAATTACCGAGAGGGTAAATATCAGCTTTACCTACACCTAGCAAGGTACTGCGATGAAATTGATAGTTATAACTATAATTTTCAAATTGAGCTAATGAATATTGATCGATCACCCCTGAAATTTTTGATTGGGTTGTGTATGTGAATTGAGCTCCCAGGCTCAATGCAGGAAACCATTCGTCATAACGGTACCAAGTATAACCGCCACCTATTATCCCCATTGCGCTTCCGTGCGTATCATTTGCTATGTAATGATCATCAGGCCAACCTGGTCCCGTTCCAACAAAATTATTTGAATTAGTGAGAGGTTGTGTACGCCCTACTCCCGCTGTTAAATACCAATTACCACCAGATTCAGTGCCTAACGCCCAAGCATGACCAGACAAAAAGCAACTAGACAGAAAACAACACAAGAAGAGCTCATGGTTTTGTTTTTTCATGTACCCATCCATGAAATTGAGAAAATAAAAATTCCAAGTGCCTTCAAAATATATCACTATGTTGAGGATTGCAAGAATGAGTTGCTGTGCTGGGCGTTAAATATTCTTGGTGTGAGGTATAGTACGTAATTTAAGGAACGATGCTATGTTATCCAATAAACAATTGACTCAGCTTCTCAAACGGAACATGCTTCGTGCGGCTAAGCTGCCGCTTATTTATTTCATTATAGGTTTGGCCCTGATTGTATTAACCTACATCGATGATCTTTTTCCTTTAACCAACTGGAAAACCCTATTCGATTTCACCGATAAGATCGGTAATATTTTTATTGCGTTGGGTGTTTTAACATTCTTTTATAAACTTATTGTTTTACTCTGTCGCCGTTATGAAAAGAAATTAATTGAAAAACACAGTGTTGCTGCACTCATTGTTAAAAGTTTAAGAAAAGGTTTGCGGGTTATTTTTATCCTAGTTGCCCTTAATATCATCATTACCTTCATTGGGCCAACTAAATTCTATCTCGTTCTAGCAAATAATATTGTCAATGTTTTTATCATTGCGTCTTTTGGATGGGTTACCATTCAAATTCTTTATACCTTTGAAGCTATCGTTTACCAAAACATGATACGGCTAGGACAAAAAAATCATGAACGGGCAAAAGCATTGTATACTAAAGCCCATATCATTAGAAATATTGCTACTGTCATCATCATCACCATCACCATTGCTGCTATCTTGATGAGCTTTAGCAGTGTGAGAAACATTGGTATTAGTCTGCTTGCTTCCGCCGGCTTTTTAACTGCTATTGCTGGCTTAGCCGCGCAAAAGACGTTGTTTTCTCTGTTTTCGGGATTACAAATCGCTATAGCACAGCCCATCAAAATAGGTGATATTGTAGTCGTTGAGAAAGAATCAGGCATCATAGAAGAAATTACTTTTACCTATGTGACGTTGAAACTAGGAGATAAACGCAGACTCATCGTCCCCATCAGTTATTTCAGCGAAAAATCATTTGAAAATTGGTCACACGAACGGAACAGCTTGAGAAGCAGTATCCTTTTTTATGTTGATTACATGATGCCGATTGAACCTATGCGTGCTGAACTAAATCGCATTTTAAAAAATTCTACTTTTTGGGATGGAAAAGCAAGCAAATTACTAGTCGCGAATTTAACTGAGCAAGCAGTGGAAATCCGTATTCAAGTGAGCGCGACTAATGCAGATAATCTATCTGATTTACGTGCAGAAGTAAGAGAAAAAATACTTGAATTTTTACGAAATCATTACCCGCATTGTTTACCCATGTTACGTACTTCACCGGGAATTACACCACATGAAACTGGAACAAGCTAATGATGATCTCAACGATAATCAACAAAATGATGATGCTTTCCAATAAACTGGAATGTCTATGCTGCACTTGGCTATTCAAAATATCTAGCAACTCTTGTAGTACGTCTAGCTTTTGATTGAGCGCCATCACTCGGCTAGGAATGTCGAGAAATTTTTTCACCATAATATAATATGGTTCTAAATTGGGATTACGCCAAAAAAATTCGGGGGCATCGAGATATTCGATATTAAGATTAATTGAACTGCGCGCAATAAAAATTTCGCCAATACGTTTAAAGATAGCACGCCGTGACAATGAAATCACACCTCGTGTCGCAATTTCTTCAGGCAAATAATTATTTTTTTTAATGGCTTCTTGAATCTCTTCCTCAAATGTTTCTAATTTAATGGATTGAGCTAAACCATAGGAAATAGCCAATTTAATTTGTGCATCTTCTGAATCCAAAGTGATGATATCTAATCGATGTTTTTCTTGCGTGTCGATAGTGGTTTCTTGTCCGTATCGATAAAAAAAATGATCGGTTTCGAGATGTAGCAAAGGATGAATAGCAAAAGGTTTGACAAAACTAATCAATTTTTCTTCAAAATGTTTCTTAAACCCCCAGCAGACAAAACTACCATTGTTAAAAAAGAAAATATCGCCAGGCCGTTTGAGATTGGTGACATGTAACGCATCCCGAGATAAACGAATGAAATAAGCTTTTTTTTTAAAAAAATTTGCTAGGCCTAAAATATCATAACTACCTGCTGTGCAAAATGAAACACAGCGCAAATAGGATCGCATTGAATTTGACTGATTCATAATAAAATGAATTCTATAGAGCACATATTTTTAGGATATCATATCTAAGATAATAAATCCTTGACGTTTGGTAAATTGCATAGCAACTCGGTGAAGTGCAGGAAAATGGTAACCGTTAGCGCTTATCTTGAAAAAACCGACTCAACATTTGGCTACACTGTTCTGCCAGCAACCCGCCAGCGTAAACAACACGGTGATTGAGAAATGGCTTATCAAGAACCTGTGCTTTAGACTGGATTGCACCTGCTTTTGGATCAGCTGCACCATACACCAATCGTTTGATGCGTGCATGCACCATGGTACCTGCGCACATGATGCAAGGTTCTAGGGTGACGTAGAGTGTCGTATTCACTAAGCGGTAATTACCGATTTTTTCTGCACCCTTACGCAGCGCGATAATTTCAGCATGTGCAGTGGGATCACGTGTAGAAATCGGACAATTATAACCGTCTGCAATGATAGCATCATCCAATACCAACACAGCGCCAACGGGAACCTCATCTGCTTCGGCAGCCATTTTGGCCAGCTGAAACGCTTGTTGCATCCAATACTCATCTCGCGTGGTAAACATAAAAAAGCTGTACTACTCCCACTCAATGGTTGCAGGTGGTTTACTAGAAATATCATAAGTCACACGAGAAATGCCAGGCACTTCATTAATAATTCGATTTGAAACGGTTTCTAAAAACTCATGGGGTAAGCGAGCCCAATGTGCCGTCATGAAGTCTATTGTTTCTACCACACGAAGAGCAATCACATGCTCATATTGACGCGCATCACCTATAACGCCGACAGATTTGACCGGCAAAAACACAGCAAAAGCTTGACTGACCTGGTAATAAAGATCTGCTTTATAAAGTTCTTCGATTAAGATTGCATCCGCTTGTCGTAATTTGTTTAAATATTCTGATTTAATTTCACCTAATACGCGAATCGCAAGACCTGGGCCTGGAAAGGGATGACGATAAACCAGTTCATAAGGCAAACCTAATTCAACCCCAATCTTTCTTACTTCATCCTTGAACAACTCACGTAATGGCTCTACTAATTTCAGCTGCATTTCTTCTGGTAAACCACCTACATTGTGATGTGATTTAATGACATGAGCGGTGCCAGTTTTTACCGCAGCAGATTCAATCACATCTGAATAAATCGTTCCTTGCGCCAGCCATTTTACATTTTCAATTTTTTCCGCTTGCTGATCAAACACATCAATGAATTTTTTACCGATGATTTTTCGCTTGGTTTCAGGATCATTGATCCCCACTAAAGCATCATAAAATTCTTGTCTGGCATCAATGCAGATTAGTTTAATTCCAAAATGCTGTTCAAAAACGGATTGTACTTGTTCTGCTTCATGCAAGCGCAACATCCCTGTATCTACAAAAATACAAGTCAACTGATCGCCAACCGCCCTATGCAATAGCACTGCCGCTACTGACGAATCTACACCCCCCGAAAGCCCTAATATCACACCATTTTTGCCTACTTGCTGATGAATATGTGCGATCTGTTCATCGATAATATTTTTTGCTGTCCAATTAGCATTGCAACCACATATAGCAAAAAGAAACCGTTTAAGTATGCGCATGCCTTGTCGTGTATGTGATACTTCAGGATGAAATTGCAAGCCATACAATTTACGCTGCTCATTGGCCATGCCAGCGATAGGACAATTTCTGGTACTTGCAATCGTTTTGAATGACTTAGGTAAAGCGCTAACCTGATCGCCATGACTCATCCAAACATCGAGCAATGACAATCCGTCTTCAGTCAAGTGATCTTCAATGTCTGCAAATAATTGTGATGATTCACGTATGGCCACTTGTGCGTAACCAAATTCACGTTTTTCGCCTGGATCAACTTTACCGCCCAATTGTAGTGCTATCGTTTGCATACCATAACAAATGCCAAGCACAGGACATCCTAATGATAAGACTATTTCAGGTGCACGTGGAGAATGGCTAGTGGTCACACTCTCCGGTCCACCAGAAAGAATAATTCCTGCTGGAGCAAAAGCTTGAATATCTTGGTTTGACATGGAATAAGAATGGATTTCGCAATAAACACCGATTTCACGAATCCGCCGGGCAATAACTTGTGTGTATTGAGAACCAAAATCAAGAATCAAAATTCGTTGCGCATGTATATCCATAGTTATAAATACTTTTCTTCAATATGATAATTAGGAGCTTCTTTAGTTATTTGAACATCATGAACATGACTTTCACGTACACCAGAATGCGTGACACGAACAAATTGCGATTTGCTATGCAGTGATTCTATATCCGGGCAGCCTGTGTATCCCATACCGGAACGTAAACCACCCATCAACTGATTGACAATATTCACCATGCTGCCTTTATAAGGAACACGACCTTCAATGCCTTCTGGTACTAATTTTTCAGTTTCAGCGACTGCATCTTGAAAATAACGATCGCTCGATCCATAGCGCTGCGCCATCGCACCAAGTGAACCCATGCCTCGATAAGCTTTATACGAACGCCCATGATAAAGTTCAACTTCCCCCGGCGCTTCTTCCGTACCAGCAAACAAACCACCGACCATAACCGCAGAGGCACCTGCAGCGAGTGCTTTGCAAACATCGCCTGAATATCGTATGCCACCATCCGCAATAATACCTACTTCTGTCCCTTGCAAAGCTTCACTAACATTTGCAATTGCCGTAATTTGAGGAACGCCCACACCAGTGACAATTCTTGTGGTGCAGATAGAACCCGGACCAATTCCTACCTTGACTGCATCGGCACCAGCCGCAGCTAAAGCAAGCGCAGCATCTTTGGTCGCAATATTGCCGGCAATAACTGAAACATCAGGATAATGTTTTTTTACCCAGCGGACGCGCTCAATCACATTCTTGGAATGACCATGTGCCGTATCAACTACTATTACATCGACTCCTGCTGCGACTAAAGCAGCAACACGATCATCGGTATCTGCGCCTGTCCCTACTGCCGCACCCACACGTAATTGGCCTTGGTTATCTTTGCAAGCGAAAGGTTTGGCTTGTTTTTTTAAGATATCTTTGACGGTAATCATGCCTTGTAGTTCAAAATTATCATTCACCACTAACACTTTTTCGATACGATTTTTATGCAACAATTTTTTGATGAGATCATGGTCTGCAGTTTCTTTTACTGTGACTAAACGTTCCTTTGGCGTCATCAAATTGGCAACTGGTTGATCTAAGTTGGTTTCAAAACGAAGATCGCGGCTGGTGATAATACCGACCACTTGATGGCTTTTATTTACTACAGGGAAGGCTCGAAAATTAAATTTTCTGCTAATTTCCATCACTTCTCGGACGGTTGTTTGTGGTGAAATAGTAATAGGATCTTTCACTACACCGCTTTCATATTTTTTCACTTTACGAACATAGGCTGCTTGATCCTCTATACGCATGTTTTTATGGATAATCCCCAGGCCGCCTTCTTGGGCAAGTGCGATGGCAAGTCTTGCTTCCGTGACGGTATCCATAGCAGCTGAAAGGAGAGGAATATTCAAAGCAATTTGGCGGGTTAATTTCGTTTTTAGGTCAACATCTTTTGGTAAGACAGACGATTCACCAGGCAAAAGTAAGACATCATCAAACGTTAAGGCTAATTCGTTTTGAGCTAGGCGTAGCATGTTAATTCCCCTACTTATATAGGCAAGGTGTAAAATTAACGGCCCATTATACATATTTTTTTGCTAACTGACAGTACTTTTATTGCTTGGAAAACGCGTTAAATTCAAGGCAAAATAGGAGGTTAAAACTCGCGTTTTGAGGGAATCAATGTCAAAAACAATTAATGCTGACCTTCTGTACTTCACCAGAAATTACTGAGATGACACTGAACGAATTGCTTTACACATTACAATGTGTAATAATTTGTGTATACGAAAGGAAAATGTGATGGCGACCAATTTAGCTATAGATGATCAACTGATTAATGCAGCTGTAAAAATAGGGGGACATTCAAGCAAAAAAGCGGCGGTGACGGCAGCATTAAAAGAATATATCCAGCACCACCGTCAGAAACAGATCGTAAATCTTTTTGGTCAGATTGAATTTGATCCTGAGTACGATTATAAGAAAGAAAGAAGAAGAAAATAATGCATATTCTTGTTGATACTTGTATTTGGTCACACGCGTTACGCAGACAAGACGGTCATAATCCACATGCTCGTGAACTTCGTGATATCATCTCAGATAATCGTGCTTGTATCATTGGTTCTATACGGCAAGAAATTCTTTCTGGTGTTCGTCTCACACAACATTTTAAATCCTTACGTGATCATCTCTCTGCTTTTCCGGACTTGCTGGTTAATACGAGTGATTATGAATTTGCCGCAGAATTTTCAAATCTTTTGAGGGGTAAAGGTATTCAAGGTTCTGCGATCGATTTCCTTATTTGTGCGGTAGCTCATCGATATTCCTTGTTAATTTATACCCTTGACGATGATTTTAAACACTTCAGTAAACACTTACCGATAAAATTGTATACTGCCACCCGCTTGTAACAGCATGAAGGGGGTATTCCTGAAGCCAAGTATTTCTTCAATAATGAGCAGTTTTGAGCTAAAATAAATCATTATACTTATTAAAAAAGAGTGGACAAATCGTTAATGAACAATTTAATTCCTTTATTATTATTTGCTCTGTCAACCACGTTTACCCCAGGTCCCAATAATTTAATGATAATGAATTCAGGCATGAATTTTGGCATCAAAAAAAGTTTGCCTCATTACTTAGGAATATGTCTTGGTTTCCCAGCCATGGTCTTAATAGTCGCATTAGGATTAGGCGTAATTTTTATGAAATACGCGTGGATTAAACACGCATTAAAAATTATCGGATCTCTTTACATGCTTTATTTAGCTTGGCAGATTTTGAGATCCAACAAAGCGAATATGGATAAAACAAAAAGACCACTCAGTTTTATACAGGCCGTCTTATTCCAATGGGTCAATCCAAAAGCCTGGTTGATGGCCATTGGGACAATTTCAATTTTCACCATCGCAAACACTAGTATTAATAATGCTATCATCATTAGCCTGGTCTATTTTTTGATGTGCATACCTTGCATAGGAGCTTGGCTCTTGTTTGGTAAATTTTTACAACATATTTTAAGGACACCCAATCAAAGAATAGTGTTTAATATTTTGATGGCTTTAGCTTTAGTTGCTTCCATTGGGATGATTATTTTTGATTAGCGGTAACTATTCATAATTTTAATAGGCTTTTACATGAAAAAGGACTATTTTCAAGGCTTATCAGAAGATGGATTTCACCGTGTTGCCTATACTGAATGGGGTACACCAAATAGCACGCATATCCCCATCGTTTGTGTGCATGGCTTAACACGGAATGGACGTGACTTTGATTCGCTAGCAGAATACCTAACTTATTTTGGCTGTCATGTTTTTTGCCCTGATATTATTGGGCGCGGCGATAGTGATTGGCTTAAAAACCCTCTTCATTATACTTATGAACAATATCTTGCAGACCTGAATGCCATGATCGCACGTATTCACACCAAACAAGTAGATTGGGTAGGGACATCAATGGGTGGGTTGTTAGGTATGATTTTGGCAGCGATGCCTAACTCACCGATACGACGTTTAGTATTAAATGATGTTGGACCACAAATCCCCGTCAATGCCATCTCACGACTGGCAAAATATGCGGGCAAAGACCCGGATTTTTCCAATATTGAGGAAGCGAAAAAATATTTTAAAATCATTTATGCTGATTTCGGCCATATGACCGAAGAACAATGGCAACACTTTACTGAAAATAGCGTTCATGAAGTGACACCTGGTAAGTTCACTACCAAAATCGACCCGGGAATTAAGCAAACTCCGGCTAAAAGCAAATTAGCCTGGCAATTACTTCTCAATCCGCACAAAGCATTAGAAGGAACGTTTTTTGACGTGGACTTATGGCATATTTGGCGCAAAGTCACCTGCCCAGTTCTCGTCATCCATGGAGGCCGCTCGGATTTATTATTGCCGGATATCCTCATAAAAATGCATAACTTACATCCTAACATGGATATTTTAGAAATTCCTAATGCAGGACATGCGCCAGCATTACAAGACCCGGTCCAACAGGAAGTAATTTACCGCTGGTTAATTGATGGATTTGAATCTCATAAGCAAGACGCCAACATAGTCACTCCAACCATATGATTTTTTCAAATCTTTCGCTTGAACACTGAGGTTTTTTTCCGGCTATACTAAAAATAGCTAAAGACGAAAGCAGAGGACATATGGAAGAGCGAGGATTTATTAATCCAGTTATTAAGCCCAGTGAAGAAATTACCACTGATAAACGTTTTTTTGAGCTAAGGAAAGGCATCGTAAATTTTGCGAAAGATCTTGCCCAAGAAATGCACAAATATTGTGATCCCATAACATTAGCCAGTCATGAGGGCCCCGATCGCGGTGCACTTTATGGTGATTATAGTGGCCATTATGGAACAACTGAAAATTGGAATTTAATGATGAGCTTAGGCACGCAGGCTAGTTACATAGCAGCATATTTAATAGATTCAGAACGCTTTCAAAGCGCTGTTCCAGAAGAATGGAATAAGATAAGAGGAAAAGTACCAGAAAAATATAGTACATGCTGGGCAATGCTTGATGAAATGGATGCTTGCAAAAATGCGTTAGAGTATGTAGGGCTGTGTTATTCAATTTTATTTGAGGGTCTTGATGATGACGATAAAAATCCATTACGAAAAGGAGATACCGCTCGGAGAAACAAATTTAAAGATTGGTCAACAAATACCCTTGCGAATCTAATATCGCTGGTTAAATCAGCTAATAAAGCGATAGAAGATCGTTTACAAAGTCCAGCTTGTCCTGCTGACGATCTTAGTGTGCTTGCGAATCAATCGTTAGATTATGAAAAACTTTTATTTGAAAAATTAAAGCCTGGTATTGCCTCAGAGATTAAGGAAAAAGTAGCTGCAAAAGAGCATACGATGGAAAGTAAAGTCGATCCAGGAATTACAATTAAGAAAAAATAACCCCCCTCTTTTCAGTCGCTTTGCGCACTCAGGACGTATCCATCTCTTGATTATTAGTGGCATTATTATATAGTCAGCCTATTAGTAACTTAAGAGATAGCCATGCAAGCCACTGATTTAGAACAACGCCAAGAAATTTATACAGTAAGCCGCCTCAATAACGAAGTGCGATTCTTGTTAGAAGATACTTTTCCCGCCATTTGGGTAGAAGGCGAGATATCTAATTTTGCTGCTCCTCACTCAGGTCATTGGTATTTTTCACTTAAAGATGCATCTTCCCAAGTACGCTGTGCGATGTTTCGCGCCAATCAGCGCAATCTTGGCTTCACACCAAAAGACGGTTTGCATATTTTAATTAAGGCTAGGGTCAGTTTGTATCCTAATCGTGGTGATTATCAACTAATCGCCGAATTTATGGAAGAACGTGGCGAAGGCAAATTACGCCGTGCCTATGAAATCTTAAAGAAAAAGTTAGAAGCAGCTGGATTATTTGATACGGCTTATAAAAAACCACTCCCGTCCTTTCCGACGCAAATTGGTGTCATCACATCAGCAACAGGTGCTGCCATCCGTGATATTTTGACCGTATTAAAAAGACGCTTTCCTTGCCTCCCTGTCATTATTTATCCCACCTTAGTACAAGGTCAGACTGCTGCACCCACTATTGTGAAAGCTATTCAAACTGCAAATCAACGCAATGAATGTGACGTCCTAATCGTTGCACGTGGTGGCGGTTCGCTTGAAGATTTATGGCCATTTAATGAAGAAATTGTCGCGCATGCTATTTATCAAAGCCAAATTCCTATTATCAGTGGTATTGGACATGAAGTAGATTTCACCATTGCCGATTTTGTTGCGGATAAACGAGCTCCCACTCCTTCAGCTGCAGCTGAAATTGCCACACCAGATAAAACAGAATTAGCACAAATGCTTGCCCGCTATAATCAGCAGATAATGCGACAAATGCAAAATAAACTTTTTACCGCCAAAAAAAATTTAACCTGGACGCAAAAACATTTATCTCAACAGCATCCTAAAAGACGCTTAACAGAGAAAATGCAGCGTCTTGATTTTTGCGAGTTAACCTTGGTGCAATTGCAAGCTCGCCTATTAAACAAATTACAAAACAAACTCAAAGAGTTTGATGCAAGATTACGTCATCAAACACCTATTCATCGCATCAATCATTTACAAACCAAAATGAATTTTACACGCCAGCAACTCATTTCATTAATGACGACACAGCTTAATAAAAAGAAAATTGCGCTTGCTAATGCTGCAACTAAATTGAATGCATTAAGTCCGCTAGCTACACTACAACGCGGTTATGCAATCGCCACCAAAGACCATCATGTCCTTCGTTCTGCAAATGAAGTTGCGCCGGGGGATGAAATTCATCTGCAATTAATGGAAGGATTAATCGGGTGTCGGGTGGAAAAAGTGGACATTGCCCGAGGATGATGTAAAGAGTATCAGATAATGATCCTATTCTTCAATTTCATCGCAGGTGTATATTCAAGGGGGGCTGATCTATTACCAAATTTGGAAGGTTATGGATAACAGGTGGTTTATTTACATAAAAAAGCCCCATGATGGGGCCTATTTAGATGGAAAAAACTTTATTCTGTGTTGGAATCTTTGTTATTTTCACTTTCTTTTTCTGCTTCAGCGGCTGGGATAGCAGCTGTACCCAATTTAGCTGAAAGCTTTTCTTTAATACGTGCAGCGCGACCACTTAATTCACGCATATAGTATAGCTTGGCACGTCTGACATGACCACGTCGCTTGACTTCGACAGACTCAACAGCTGGGCTGCAGGATTGAAATACGCGTTCAACGCCGACACCATGCGAAATTTTTCGCACGGTAAATGAAGAATTGTACCCGCGATTACGTTTAGCAATCACGACACCTTCAAAAGATTGTAAACGTGCACGTTCGCCTTCTTTTACTTTTACCTGGACGATAACAGTGTCGCCAGGCTCGAATACAGGCAAGGTTTTCGCAGATTGCATAAATTCGGTTTCTAAAGATTGTATGATTTTGTTGCTCATTTTCTTAATCCCCTAACAAGTCGTGCAATTTTATACACATTTAATGAGTTTTTCTAGGAGTTCCCGCTGAAGAACATGGAAATCTTCACGTTTATTTTTAGTAACTCCCAGGTTCATCATCGCCACAGCCACGCTTTGCAGCCTCGAGATATGAATCTGCGACGTTACTATTTTTTCAAAAATTCTTCAATAAATTCAGCTAATAAGGTCAATTCATTTTGCGAGAGTTGTTTTTTTGCCAATAGATCAGGACGTCTAAGCCAGGTTTTCCCTAGAGAAGCCTTTAGTCGCCATAGCTCAATTTGTTTATGATGGCCACTTAATAACACATCAGGTACCTTAGTTCCGGCAAAAATTTCTGGTCGGGTATATTGTGGATGTTTTAATAACCCTGCACTGAGTGAATCTAATGATACGGAATTCTCATCACCAATAGCACCTGGTATCAGCCGGGTAAGAGCATCTATCATGACCATGGCTGCTAATTCGCCGCCGGATAAGACATAATCTCCAATGGACCATTCTTCATCTACTTCTTGTTCGATGATGCGCTCATCTATACCCTCGTAGCGTCCAGCTAATAAAATTAACGAATTTTTACTTGCTAGCTCAATGGTTGCTTCTTGGTCAAAACGTCTGCCTTGGGGTGATAAGTAAACGACTGTAGGCTTGATAGGTGCAGCCTGTTTCGCTGCTTGAATCGTTGCTCGCAACGGCTCCGCTAGCATCACCATTCCTGGGCCGCCGCCATAAGGTCTATCATCGACAGATTTATGTTTATCTGGGGTAAAATCTCGCGGATTCCATATGTCAATTTTTATTAAATTCTCCTTCTGGGCGCGTCCGGTAATGCCGTTGTGCAGTGCCTGAAACATATCTGGAAAGAGACTAACAATGCCAAACCACACTACAATAACTCCCAATCCACATGGATTTCATGTTTTTTCAGATCAACATTCAAAATTACCTTGCCAAACAAATAAGGAATGGCAAATTCTTTCTCGCCTTTCACGACTAGTACATCGTTAGAACCGGTTGCCATTAGATAAATCACTTCTCCTAGCTGCTCACCCTTTTTATTTATCACCGTCAAACCAATGAGGTCAGACCAATAATATTCGTTGTTTTTGAGCGGTGGCAATTGCGCGCGTTCAACGGCAATGGTTGCTCCAGTCAATAAACGTCCTTCCTCGGGTGAATTAATCCCAGCAAATTTAGCAATAATGCCATTTCCATGGACTCGTCCTTCCTCGATTTCATAAGGTTTAGCCTCGTCATTCCCAACTGTTAAATACCAAGGAGAGTAATCAAGAATATTGGAACCAAATTCGGTATAAGTACGGATTTTTAGCCAACCATGCACGCCATACGTAGATCCGATTTTACCAATAATGATGTGTATATTCTTTTTCATGATTGCGGCCTCTCCCTTTGCATTTGGAGCAAGAGCGACTGTTTAAGAGATGTTATTCCAGCTGTCTAGGATTCTGTTGACGTGGTGCTCACCTCTTGTTTTAACGATAGCTCGCTTGCTTCAAGCTATTGTTAAAACAAGAGGTGATTCAACTGACCTTAAGCTAGGGACGACAACCTAGGATTGGTCGGTAGCAACTGAAGCTGCAGTTTCTTGGTGAACTTTTATTAAATGTTTTACGCGATCTGACGGTTGAGCCCCTTTGGCTATCCATTGTTGAATGCGTTCAACATTGAGGTTTAAACGCACATCTTTGCCAGATGCAATGGGGTTAAAATAGCCGACTTGTTCAATGAAGCGACCATTACGAGCACGTCGTTTGTCAGCGACAACGACATGATAAAACGGGCGTTTTTTAGCTCCGCCGCGCGATAAGCGAATCACAACCATGATATGGGTTTCCTCTGTAACAACGATGTAAATAAGCACTAAGGTGCCGGATTATACGTCAGTTTTTGCTGCTTGCAAACATCTAACACGGTTTTTCAGCAATTCTGCTCGGTGAAGTGCAGCATGTCATCCTTATCTTGCGACTAGCGCCATGGATGAGCGTGGGATGGTACATGGATGTACCATTGGAGCAAGATAAGGATGACATGCTGTACTTCACCGAGTTGCTGACGGATTTTCGTATTTGTTGTTTTCATGTATCATTACTATACCAAAACTATTGGAGTTTAGATTATGAATTCATTTGATAGACGTGATTCCTACAACGTATCTCGTCAACAGGCAAGAGCAGTCTCAAATGCATCGTTTATGAGCCAGGTTTATTTCTGGATGACAGCTGGTTTGCTTATGTCAGGAATAGTTGCCTATGAAACAGCACAAACAAATGTCGCAATGTATATTGCTACTAGCAAAGTGCTTTGGTTTGGCTTGATTTTAGCACAATTTGCTGCGGTGATGGTTCTTTCTACCTTAATTAATCGAATGAGCGGATTTTTAGCCTCATTTACTTATATGGGGTATGCGTTTTTAACAGGGGTTACCTTTTCAGTCATCTTTTTAACATTTACCACCGAGAGTATTAGCCAAGCGTTTTTTATTACGGCATTTTCATTTATTGGATTGAGTGTATTTGGTTATGTCACTAAGCGTGATCTTGGCCCTATTGGTTCATTTTGTATGATGGGATTGTTTGGATTGATTGGGATCATGTTACTCACCCTGATTTTCCCTTCCATGCTGAGCAATGCGATGGCCATGACCATTAATGTATGTAGCATTATCATTTTCGCAGGTTTGACTGCATACGATACTCAAAAGATCAAAAGCTTTAATAGCTACACCACTTCTGCTGAAGATGTGAAAAGAGCTGCTATTCATGGAGCGCTTGCGCTGTATTTAGATTTCATTAACCTGTTTTTGAGTATCTTAAGATTAACGGGCGGTAGAAGGTAGATTGTAATTGTTTGGGGAAAATGACAGTTACCCCTCAACCAAGTGCCCCAGGCGGTAATCCGCCTCCGGTACCAAAAGGAAACTTACCCTGCATACCTCGCATCAATTTCATGATGCCGCCTTTCTTAGACATTTTCTTCATCATTTTTTGCATTTGGAGGAATTGCTTTAATAGCTGATTGATGGCTTGAATAGATGTACCGGAACCTAACGCGATACGACGTTTTTGTGAATTTCGAATTGAGTCAGGAAAGCGCCGTTCTTTCGGTGTCATTGAGTTGATGATCGCTTCAATTTCAACCAGCTTTTTATCATTCAGTTGCTCTTTAACATGTGGTGGTAACTGATTGATTCCAGGTAATTTACTCATTATACCCATTACTCCACCCATGTTATGGATTTGTTTAAGTTGATCGCGAAAATCTTCCAGATCGAAAGCTTTTCCTTTTTTGATTTTTTTAGCTAGTTTTTCTGCTTTAGCTTTATCGAGATTGCGTTCTGCCTCTTCAACCAAGGTTAGAATATCACCCATGCCTAAAATACGTGAGGCGATACGGTCAGGATAAAACGGTTCTAAGGCGTCTATTTTTTCACCTACGCCAATAAATTTAATTGGTTTGCCGGTAATGTGTCGTATCGATAAGGCTGCACCACCACGAGCATCCCCATCTGCTTTAGTAAGAATGACACCAGTCAAGGGCAACGCATCATTAAAAGCTTTAGCAGTGTTCGCTGCATCTTGGCCTGTCATACTATCTACAACGAATAACGTCTCAATAGGATTAATGGCTGCATGCAGGCGTTTGATTTCTGTCATCATGCCTTCGTCTATGTGCAGACGTCCTGCAGTATCAAGGATGACCACATCAATGACTTTATTTTTGGCAGTTTGAATCGCGCCATGGGCGATATTGATGGGATCTTGGGAGGCATCACTGGGATAAAATTCAACCCCTATGGTTTTAGCTAAAGTGGCTAGCTGATCGATAGCAGCGGGACGATAAATATCTGCGCTTGCAACAAGCACAGATTTCTTCTGGGTTTGTTGCAGCCAGCGTGCTAATTTCGCAACGGTGGTTGTCTTACCGGATCCTTGCAGACCAGCCATTAAAATGACAGCGGGAGGTTGTGCTTTCAGGTTGAGTTGTTCATTGAACTCTCCCATTACAGCGACTAATTCATCATGGACTAATTTAATAAGCACTTCGCCTGGCTTTAAACTTTCCATGACTTCTTTGCCAATTGCTTTGACCTTAATATGGTCAATGAATTCTTTTGCAACGGGTAAGGCCACATCGGCTTCTAAAAGGGCAATACGTATGTCACGCAAGGTGTCTTCGATATTGGCTTCAGTCAATCTTCCCTGGCCAGTCAGGTTTTTGATGACTTTATTTAAACGTTCTGATAGATGATTAAAGTTCAACATGTCGTCTCAACCGTTATAATGTTAATAAGCGGCTGAGAGTATACATAAAAATAGAGTTTATGTGGATAGATTCATAATGCCACATGCAAAATGCTGGCTATTATTTTCTTTTTTTGGACTTTTCCCTAGGTTATTAGTGCCGCCATACAGTGTGCTGGGGTGATTAGAAATTCTGGTCTCAGATGGCTTTGGCAATGTTTGAGTGGTTAGTAAATTGTCTGCTGCAACCGCCACATCATGTTCTTCTTCCTCTTTTTTGTTCGCTATAGCTGTGTTGATTGATGGACTTATGGGTAAATTTTCTTGATCAGTATCGGTGGTCATTTGTTCTACGCCCTCATTTTCATTCTTAGTATCATTCTGCGTGGGCATGTCATTATTAATATCAACGTTCAGCAATAACCGTGCTTGCTCTTCCTCTTCATGAGGTGTAGGAGAAGAGGGTGGGCAACAATAATGATAAATTGAGCTGAAAAACGAGTTTACTCTCTTAGTAGTTTTATCTACCAAATGATACATAGGAAGATAGAGTGAGGCTGTGTTGTTTATTGCTTCTTCAACAAACATGACCCAGCTTAAGATATCATACACATTGTCAGGGACAGCATGGGGATCAAATTCAAAATCTTGTATCACATCTTGATAAAATAATTTGTTAAGCGGGCGTTTTAAAAATGATAAATAAATTGCTAATGCTGCTGCAAAAGAAAGGGCGACGAATTTTTTGGGTGAAAATTCTTTTTTTGGCAGATAACCAAAAAATTCATCTATCGCATTAATACTAAACCTGCCTTCAAAACAAAATTTTGGCACACCATCGATAAAACTAGGGACACCGATAAGAATTTTTCCATGCATGCCCTCGATGCCAAAAATGCTTTTGATGGCAATATAGCTTTGTACGGAATCTTGGAATGCTTTTAGCACACCAAGTGAGCCACCAATGATAGGGCTGACAACTTGGCTGAATTTATTTCGATAGGGTTCCCTGACGCCAGCCATGAGTTTTCTGAACTCTTTATACATTTCCATGTAGGTGAGTGTATTCGTGAGCCCTACACCCACTGCTACGACTCCACTAAACATAGCCCAGCCAAGTGTATTGACATTTAATTTATATTCAGAGGTCAGTGTATTGACAAAATAAAAGCCTTGCGCAGCTTCTGAAAAGCATCCCCATAATGCAGGTTCAATGGATAAGCAAATGGCAATTTTTTCTTTAGTAGGTGATAAGGGTGGCCATTCGGTAGAGTGTTTAGGTAAGCCACGACGCTTGAGAATCTTACAGGTCTCATTGAGATTTTCTTTTGTGGTTTCAAGAGTTAGTCCGATAGAAGAGAAAAAAGCGGAAATTGCACCGATAAAGACAATAGGAAGAGGAGTCTTGGGAGACTTGATTATAAATAAACTTTGGGCTATTTGAGCTGCTTCATTTGCTCCAACAGTGAGTGGCCCAAGATAAAGTAATGGCTTCAAAAGTTTAACTTTCATACAGCATGTATCATAAGCATCCAGAGTTTCATCTTTGTTGACGACAGTAATCCTATCTTGATCAGAATGAATCTCTACCTCTGATGGTAGCTGAATGTTAATAATGATTTCTTCTGCCTCGTTTTGCTTGGCATTTTCAGAATTTTTATCCATTTCAATAGATTGTGACTCTATCCTTACCGGTTGCTTATGAGCTATATCAGCTGTTGATGTGGGTTGAGGGACTAGACCGATACCAGCTACCTGAGTAAGAATGTCTGTGGGAGCCTGAGTAAGAATGTCTGGGGGAGATAGTGTCTCTTGATGCTGGATAGCTTCGTGATTAACCTGCTCTTGAGCGCTGAACATTTCTTTGCTCCTTATTTCTGCTACGATCTATTTATGTTATGTGGGCGTATTCTACAGCTCTTGCCTTAAAATAAAAGATTGAGACAGATGCTTGTTAATTTGAGGATAAATAATATTGAGCCACTCCGAAATTACTTTTTATAGCTTGGTCTTAGTTTTATTGATTTTGCTTGCTGCTTTTTTTTCCTGTGCTGAAACAGGATTAATGGCAATAAATCGCTATCGCTTACGTCATAAAGCACGTATGAAAAAGGGCTACGCTATTCGTTTATTAGAATTATTGAAACGCCCTGATCGATTATTAGGCACGATTTTGATAGGCAACACTTTTGCGAATATGATTGCTTCCTCACTTGCCACGCTCATTGCTTATCATTTTTGGGGAGATACTGGGGCTTTATTAGCAGCTATCGTGCTCACGTTTGTTGTACTCATTTTTGCTGAAATAACCCCAAAAACATTGGCAGCGATTTACCCGGAAAAAGTAGCACGCTGGGTAGTCTATCCTATCCAACTGATGTTGACAGTGTTATATCCCGCTGTGTGGGCAGCCAACGTGATTACCAACGGGCTATTGCGTTTACTGCGGGTAAACGTAACCGATTATTCTGTGGAAGGATTGTCACGAGAAGAATTGCGTAGTTTGGTGTATGACACGACCGGAAAAATATCACGCCAATACCAAAATATGTTGTTAGGTATTTTAGATTTAAACAAGCTAACAGTGGACGATGTGATGGTGCCCAGAAACGAAATTGCTGGTATTGATATTGAGCATTCTATAGAAAAAATAGCGGATCAAATCAATAAATTTCATCAAGATTGGGTGCCGGTTTACCGAGAAAATATTAATCAAGTCGTGGGTGTATTATATATTCGGGATGTTCTCAAGCTGCTACTCACCAAGGCCACGATGACAAAAGAATTATTGCAAGAATTTTTACAAAAGCCTTATTTTGTCCCCGAGGGAACCTCATTAAATATTCAGTTAGGCTATTTTCAACAGGCACCAAAACAAGTCGCGTTTGTAGTCGATGAATACGGCGAAATTGTAGGATTGTTGACACTTAATGACATTCTCGAAGAAATTATCGGTGATTTTGCTTCTACGATGACAACCGGAAAGCGCATTCTACAACAGTCTGATGGTAGTTATCTTGTTGATGGCTCTGTTACAGTACGTGAATTTAACCGTGCCACCGTTTGGGAGCTGCCATTACGCGGCCCAAGAACAATAAATGGATTAATTATCGAGCATTTGGAAGCATTGCCATGGACAGGTACGACAGTGTTAATCGCCAATTATCCTATCGAAATTATTCAAGTAAAAGAAAATCGAGTGAAGCTTGCCAGGGTTTTTCCGCGGATTGGGCGAGTTAACCAATGAGACATTCTGCAGCAACTGATTACCGAATAATTAATGCCGCTACTACATTGCGGTTTTCTGATGTTAATGCATTAAATGTGCGGCATGCAGCGCTGGTATCCATGATTTCAACACCTATACCTAGATTGATTAAATGCCCATAAATCTCGATACGAAGAAAGACTAATTTGCTACCTGTTCCTATGAGTAAGATATCAGGTTTTAATACAACAATGGGTGTAAGTGCTTCGGCCGATAATTCTGTGATAACCTGTGGTTGCCAATCTTTAATAAGCTGATTAGGGGTAATAATGACACTATGGGTAAGAACTTGCTCGTTAATACGTATGCTACCAGGTTTATATGCTCGTATTTGATAAGAAGACTGATTATTGTCTAAATCTAACTTTGCCATAGTTTCTCCAAACAAATTGACAGAGGTACGTCTGCTGATTATGTTACCACTGACAGAATAGTACTACAGTTTTATTAAGCTCTAAGGATTTCAAATGACGTCACAAATTTCCCCCCAATCACTCATGCCGTACAAAAGCGTGGCAATTGCCCTTTTATTCAGTGCTATTTTAGGCCCTGTGGGTTTACTCTATGCTTCTTTCTGGGGCGGGTTGACTTTGACCGTATTAGCTGTCGTAGTCCTTTGTAATAAATTTCTTTTTTTTGCGTTATTAATTTGGCTGATTAGCTGTATTTGGAGCGTGCGCGCGGTTGAATCTTACAATAAAAAAATCGCAAATGCTTCATTGCAGAGGTTATCCTAATGAATAAACAAATTATTAGACGTGAACTAAGAGAAGAAGTGGTAGCGTCGTTTGTAGAGCTCCATCCTTTGTTGCGTCGTGTTTATGCTGCTCGTAAGATCAATTCTGTACATGAATTAAATCGTACATTGGGAAGTTTGCTACCCAATCAATTACTGTCAGGCATAGATGTGACTGTACGATTATTAGCCGAAGCAGTGCAGGAAAATCAAAAAATCTTGGTTGTCGGTGATTTTGATGCTGACGGTGCAACCAGCACCGCGGTTGCCATACGTGCGTTGCGCAGTTTTGGTGCTGAGCGAGTGCAATTTCTTGTGCCAAATCGGTTTGCTTTTGGTTATGGGTTGACCCCTGAATTGGTGGTGCTAGCTAAGGATTTTGCACCGGATCTTATTATTACAGTAGATAATGGCATTGCTAATCATCCGGGTGTGGAAGCAGCGAAAGCAATGGGTGTGCGAGTCATCATTACTGATCATCATTTACCTGCAGCCACCTTGCCGCCTGCAGATGCGATTGTCAATCCTAATCAACCCGGTGATCTCTTTCCTAGCAAAAATTTAGCGGGTGTGGGAGTCATCTTTTATGTCATGTTAGCGTTACGCCGATATTTAGTGAGTCAAAAATGGTTTGAAAAAAAAGCATTAGCTGAACCAAATATGTCGCGTTTATTGGATTTAGTTGCGCTTGGTACCGTAGCTGATCTTGTTCCCCTTGATCATAATAATCGTATTCTCGTGCATCAAGGGTTGCAACGTATTCGTGCAGGACAATGCATACCCGGCATTATTGCTTTGCTGGAATTGGCTGATCGTGAATTTAGTCGGACCATTGCAGCGGATCTTGGCTTTGCGGTTGCGTCGCGATTGAATGCAGCGGGACGAATGAATGATATGTCACTAGGTATAGAATGTTTAATCTGTGATGATTCAATTCGTGTAAGAGAAATTGCACGCATGCTAGACCAATTAAACGATGAGCGTAAAAGCATAGAGCAAGATATGCAAGCGCAAGCGCTGACCGTGTTAAATAAATTAAACCCAAATTTGAAAGGCGAGTTGCCACGGGGCATCTGTCTGTTTGATGAATCGTGGCATCAAGGTGTAATTGGTATCCTCGCTGCTCGTATCAAAGATCGTTTTAATCGACCGGTGATTGTGTTTGCACCTGGACAAGGTGATGAATTGAAAGGTTCAGCGCGTTCTATAGCGGGATTACATATTCGTGATGTATTGGCACTGATTGACGCACAGAATCCAGAATTAATCATGAAATTTGGCGGCCATGCCATGGCAGCAGGTTTAACCATTGAGCGTGCTGTGTTAGATGAGTTTAAGAAAATTTTTGATGATATTGTGTCAAAACAGGTAACTGATGCACAGCTCACCCATTGTCTGATGAGTGATGGTGAGCTTCATTCGGATGAATTTAATCTGGAAGTGGCAATGCTCTTGCGTGATGCTGGCCCATGGGGGCAAGAATTTCCAGAGCCATTGTTTGATGATGTTTTTCGTGTGCATGAGCAACGTATTGTTGGGGATAAGCATTTAAGATTGCGGTTAGCGAAAGAAGATAAAATGATAGATGCAATGGCATTTTTCATTGATACGCAACAATGGCCCAATCATCGTTGTCAATTTATTCGAGCTGCGTATAGATTAGATATCAATGAATATAAAGGTCGTCGCAATCTCCAACTGATTATCGAATATTTAGAACCGGCGTGATTTTTTTATTTTGAAATTTATTTTGAAAACTATTGAAAGAAGAAAATAAATTCGTTATAGTCAGATCATCAAGAAAATTCACTCACACAAAAATTCTGTCAATACTCTCTTAAAAAATATACCTGAAGCGTTCATTTTAAACATCTAAAATTGAAACGCTTCGGGTATATAATCTAGGTCGATGTTCATGTTGCCCCAGTTGGTGATCACGAGTTCGCAATGACCAACCTGGGCACTCTTATCGAACTTTATTTCCCTCTTAATGCTCTTATCACTCAATAATTCAAAACAGTATGTTTAAATACCATTAACTTCATCGAAAGGAAAAAACCATGTCAATCACAGAACAAGATTTGTTTCTTGCATTTAAAAAAAATCATGAAGGAAATTTAAAAAAAGTACATTTGTACTTGAATAAAAAATATTATATTTATTTATTTAATGACAACGAAACCTTGGCTTTAGATAGTGCAGAAATAAGAAAATTAAAGTACATAGAAAGAATTTGGATGGGGGAGGAAATCCGGCAATGTTTCAGTCGATACGATTGTTATCAAACTATTCGTGACATTACTGATGTAAAATTCGCATTGAGGAAACATCCCATTTTTAGGCATAAGTTATTCCATTTTTTACAGTTTGAGGCAACACGTGAAGATATAAAAAATTTTATTCTCAGTGATTCTATTCTCAATCTGGAATTTTTCGATTATTTGCTTTTTTCCATGATCGGCGCCTCAGATCAGGCGAGATCAGAAATAATAGCCAATTTGTGGGATGAAGCAGGTAGAGGGAATGTAGATCAATTTCATACCACTCTTTTTAAAAGTATTATGTCAACATTAGGGCTAACTTATAAAAGAGATCAAATTATTGAAACCATGACTTGGGAGGGTTTGGCAGGAATTAATTTATTCAGTTATCTTGCCTGTTATCCACACAATAAAATGAAATATTATGGATTGCTTGCTGCAACAGAAATGCTTGATCCGCTGCATTATCATCAATTGATTAAAGGATTTTCACGCATTGATGATCAGCATATCCTTAACTATGATTATTATCGTGAACACGAAATCATCGATGTAGACCATGCCAATGGTTGGTTAAATAAAGTCATATTGCCTGAACTTAATTTGCGGCCAGATAAAATCACTGAATTCTGGTTGGGCTATTATCTTCGTTTAGATTCAGCACTACGCTATTTCGATCGATTACTTCATATTTTTACCGCTAAGCAAGCGGCATAGGAGTAATGGTATGCGTTATATGCTCACCTCTAATGAGGAACAGATTGCAAAGGAATGGGGAAAATATCAAGGTTATACTGTGCGACCATTGCCTAGCACAATTGCTTATTATCGACACTGGATTGCAAGAAAAACGTTGCAGCAAAAATACCTGATATTTGGTGGTACTCCGGAGATACGTAGTCTTTTTCAAGCATTAGCACTAAAAGTAGTTTTATTAGATAAAAATATTGAAATTGTACGAGCCATGGGGAGGTTAACTCTTGCTAATATTCCTATCGAAAAAAATGAAACCTTAATAAAAAAAAATTGGCTAGAAGCAAATTCACTTCCCCAAAAATTTGATTTACTGATTGGTGATGATGCCATCAATATGGTGAGTTGGAATGACTTCAGCTTATTTTTAAAAACTGCGTATCAACTGTTGAATGAAGATGGGATATTTATTTGTCATTTATTGGTAAAGCCTGCTGAAAAATTGATAAATAACCGTATTGATGATTTATTAGTTGAATATCAACGTGGCGATATACCCTCAGTTTACGATCTTGCAAGTAGACTTAATTTTATTTGCTTCGATAAGAAGCAATATAGCATGGGGTGGCAACAGACAATAGAGGCGCTTGGTAAAGAAAAATTGGATCTTTTCAAGCCAGATTTAGATTTTATTGATACATTTAAATTCTGCAATAGTCTATTTTATTGTCCTCCTCAACAGCAATTTGAAGAAAAAACACATCAGTATTTTGAAATTGTGGAATTGTTTTATCCACATGAGCATCACTATTGTCAATACGAACCCGTTTACATACTAAAGAAAAAGGCGCACGCAAATGATTAAAAATAAATTATATGCATTTATTGATCAAAACAAATTTATTGAATTTTTAAGCAAATTAAACTCTGATTTTCACACGAGTGAAAAAAATATTTTATTTATTGAACCTTATGGAGCAAGTATTTCGCTAATCAAAAGAGGGATAGAAAAAGGGTGGAATATTATTATACTCACCGCAGATGCAGATTTGCGTGTTGTGCCTCAGCAAGTTATTGATTCAGTCAAACTTGCAATAAAAATTGATACAGCTAATGAAATGATAATTATGGATCTTGTCAAATCGCTATACAGCATGATGATTTTTCATGCTGTCATTCCAGGTTTTGAATATTTTGTTCCGATTGCGGCAAAAGTAAGCCGCTATTTGAATTTACCCGGAATTGCTCTTAATCAAGTCATGCAATTAAGGCGAAAGGATTTGATGCGTCTCCAATTAAAGCGAGTTAGATTCAATATTCCTCGATTTTGTATTATTCATTCCATCAAAGAATTGGATAATGCAAGCACTACCATAGGCTTTCCACTAGTTTGCAAGCCAATTGATGCAGCAGGAAGCGTCAATGTAAAAAAAGTCAATAATAAATCAGAGGCAGTGATTGCTGCGCGCAGAATACTAGAAGGCAATGATGTGCTTTGGGGGCATAAGTTATCAAATAGCGTTTTGATTGAAGAATATGTTGAGGGAAAAGAATATAGCCTAGAAGGTGTGGTAATAAATGGTGTAGTAACACATTTTAGTGTTACTGAAAAAAAAGTGTTTGATCAATCTGAATTTATCGAAATTGGACACATTGTTAATCCACCCATTTCAACTCAGGTTAAACAAGTATTAGAACATTACATTGAAAATGTGATAGTTGTTCTTGGGGCAAATTATTGTCCATTTCATGCTGAAATTCGTATTGATCATCAAGGCAAACCGGTACTAATGGAAATGGCAGCTAGATTGGCTGGCGATAAAATTGGGGATTTAATTACATTATCTAGGGGAATAAACTATTTTGACTATGTCTATGCTGCTTATACCGGTGAAGCACTTCCTTTTTATTCTGCCCCTGCGAGTCCTGTAGGCATACGATTTTTTTATCGACCGGAAGTAGCACGGTATTCTAAGGTGCTAGGCTTGGAAATAGCTAAACAATATCAAATTGAAGATATCCAATTTTATTATCCACCTGCTATGCCAATTCCTTCTTTCCCCAAGCCATTACGTAGGCTTGGGCATGTGATCATGAAAAATGATAACTATGTGCAATTATGTCAACAATTAGAGCAAGTGGATGCTAGTATCTCCTTTTGTTAGGAGTCGAATGCATGAAAAAAATGAATGTAATTATCGTCCATGGCGCGTATGGGCATCCAGAAGAGAATTGGTTTGGTTGGTTGAAGCGTGAACTGAATGCATTAAATATTGAATGTTATGTTCCCCAACTTCCTACCCCTGAAGAGCAAAACTTAGCTATGTGGCTTGAGGTATTTGCGCAAACATGTAGTCATTTGATTCACCCAGGTACAGTCATGATAGGGCATAGTCTAGGAGCGGCTTTTATTTTAAGGTGGCTAGAATTACATCCATCTTCATTGTCATCGGTGGTGCTGGTGGGTGGGTTTCTTGGCGTCGTGGGAGATGAAAAATTTGATAGCATAAATAGCAGTTTTTTTAAGACGCCGTTTAATTTTCAGCAAATTAAAAGGAGGGCTCAGGAGTTTATTTGTTATTATGGAAATAATGATCCCTATGTGACAAGAGAAGAGTTTGATTTTATTACACATCATCTCAAAGCAAAAAAAATTATTATTTCCAATGCAGGCCATTTTAATACGGCTTCTGGGTATTCCCAATTTCCTCATTTACTAAATCAATTGAGCAGTTGATGCATATACCCGAAGCGTTTCAGTTTTAGGTGTTTAAAATGAAATCTTACTGCGACCTTGAACAGATTTTTTCCCGAAAAATGCTCGAAATACAGCAAGTATTCCTCCGCTTTTTCATGAAAAAATCTGTTCAATCTCTTGTAATCTTTCTTTTTAAACACCTAAAACTGAAACGCTTCGGGTATAGCTGTCTACACCAATTTGTTCGCAATTTTTACCTGAGCTATCCGAACATATAGAATAAACATCACTATTAGGACCTAAATACGCTGCAGCGCCAAATTCATCCATAAACGCAGTGGAGGTTCCGTTGAAACAAACCATAATATTACCAACTTTAGGATTATATAACTTTATATATCTTCCGTAATGTTTTTTTGATCAGAGTCAGTGCACGGCGAATTTTTTGTTCAGGGCGTGCCCTAAATAATGGATTAGAAAAGGAAAACAATGGTGCAGTATGGAAGTATTCTTCGCCTTCTGGAGATTGCTCAGAAAAAAAGTAATTGAACAAGCAACATCGAGGTGCATCACATAAAACTGGGTTCACAGCATGCCAGGAGGTGCGGTTTGTTTCCATTACAACGAGGCGATTAAAAAAACTTGGCACTATAATACGATTTTCTATCGCCTCATCCCATAATTCATAATTTCCTCCATTTTCTAGCTTCCAATTAGGCGATACATAGTAAAGTACATTCACCGTTCGATAGAGTTTCCTGTCTGCGCCATGTGAATTATCTAAATGTGGATTAATATAATAACCTTTGAGCAAGGCACTAATTCCGCCAGCATGGCTAGTTTGATCAGGAATTTGACGTTTAATTTCCGTTATATCCTCAATGACAGCGACAACACTAGGACTTTGAATGGCAAAATGGAGATCTTGTAATAAGCTGGAAGTATTTTTAATATGGCTGTACTTTAACTTTAATTCGCCATAACTATTTAATAATCGCATTTGCTTTAGCTTAGGAAAATTAGCATATACTTTTTCTGCCATTTCAGATGGTAAAAGATTATCAAGCGCAAAATGGCGAGCAACTTTAATAGGATGTTTAAGGGAAAATTGTTTTTTTAAATGCTCTTTAGATTCATTCAACCTTTGGACGATCAAATCAGTTAGTTGATTTATCATACTGATGGCCTGCTTAAAAGTTGTTTGTCAGTTTATTATAAAAATTTGTTGCAAGTAAAATTATGGTAACTAAATGAGGATAACATGCTCAGGTATGCAACAATAGAGAAAATAACTCAACAAGTCGAAAATTGCTGTCATAGTATTACAATTATGTGCGATATCAGGTAAGCTTTGATATAATCCTGTTCTATACCCGAAAGCGTTTCAGTTTTAGGTGTTTAAATAGAGCCTCCTAATGAGTATCATTATTTATGATGCAATTTGTTCCAAAACTCGTGAACAGTTACTTAAGTTATAATTAAGGTTTTTATAATCTTAATATCCTAGCAACTATACCGAGGAGGGTGAAGAGATGTTTAATTTTTTTAATATTAATGAGACAACAACGTATGAAGAACTCATTACTATTCTCCATTATGCAACAATTTATTTTGATACGGATTTAAAACTTAATAAAGAAAAGGGAGATAGAGAAAAATTAGCTCGTGCTGTCAATAGAGTTAAAGAAAATTTAACTCCCGACGAGAGACAGGTGTGTGATCCAGTCCGGCTGGATAAAGCGCTTGAGAACTTCTTAACGGCTGAAAAAAATAAAAAACCGTTAACAAATCTGACTTGGGATGACCCAAGATTATACATAAATCGAGCGGATGTTATTTTTAAAAGTACTAAAAATCTTTCTACCTCTACCTCTTCTGATGAAGATCGCAATTGCATCTATTTCATTAACCAAGCCTGTCATCACTATAAAATGGGGCTTCGGCTAGCAAAAATATTAGAGGACAGGGAGAAAAAAGAAAATGCCAAGAGGGAGGGAGTCAATGCAAATGAAAAAAACAATATAGATGATAAAATAAAATTAATAAAAGATGCTCAACAGGGCAAAGAAAATTGTGATAAATTATATAGTGAATATAACGAACGGTTTAAGTCTGACCAAATTTTAAATAAGAAAATACAATCAAATTCATTTATTAAAAATATTTCGAAATCGTTTCAGTTATTCTACCAATCATTTTCTGCGAGAAAAATATCATCAAGTACCAATGTAAACCAAGGGCTTAAAAAAAGTAATATATTTTTTGAAAATACATCAGCACTTAATGGTAAGCATTTGATAAGTACTACTCAAACTAGAATTAACTTATTTAACAACAAAGCGATTAATAATCTCACGTTGTCAGAAGTGACTAATGATCCTGAAAAATATCGGAATGTTACACTAAATATTTCATTAATGAATGTTGATCTTTTTAAAGGTATTAATAATCCGCAAGATAAAATTAACCTATGTTTGAATTGGAGTGATTATATTTTAAAAAATAGAAAGAATTGGACGGATGAAAATGTTCAACTGAATCTAGTTTTGTCTTATTACAAGTTGGCTCTCTCAAATGCTATTCAAGTGAAGGATTACCAGGCAATTGTTCAGATAAAAATTGGTATGGGTCAGTGCTATAAATCTCTAGGATTACATGAGGCAGCAAAAAATGCAATTTTACAGACGGGATTAAATGATCCTAAAATAATTGAGTGTTTAAATGCCGAAAAAAATAAAAAAAAATTTGATTTAATTACATTGCTTTTAGGTTACAACATTTCAAGAAGCAGCCAGCAAGATAATGTATTTGGAGCTTATTCGAAAGAAGAAAAAATAAATATTGTGACTTCTCTAATAAACTATTTACTGTTAAATGCCAACGCTAACTTGGACCCTAAGCACATCGGTCCTTTAACGCAAGGCAGGTTGGGAAAATCTCTCAAAAATTGGGTTAAAGCAAACATGAATAATGAAGATGACAAAGAGAACAAAAAATCTATTTTGCCAGTAAACTTATATGAGGCAATAAGGAAAGAGATAAAAGAGGAAGCGCGAAGGAATGAAAATATATTTACTTACACGTATATTACACGTATATAAGAGTGGGCAATCGTGTTGATGTATCATACCGGCTTGTCGAAATGACACGTTGATTAATTTCTACAAGGAAAAAACTAACATGATGTTTCGAAAATTATCATTTGCTATATTATTTTTTTTCACATCTTACTCAGCGTTTTCTGCTAAACATTTTCAAGAATTTAATCCAAACCTCTATGAAAAAATAGATGGTAAATATGCAATGAAAAATCAATTATTAGTTGCGTATCAATCTAGTTCAGAATCAACAGCGTTCATTTCGCAACTGACCCGTTCATTAAAGAACAAAGGATTAACTATTACAGCTATCGAGGCAATCTCATCGAAATCAGCTAAGCTCAAAATTGTAAAGCTCAAACTACAAAATCAACAACTATTAACATCATTACGTACATCTGCGCGGACAATTCCAAATCTTAAATGGGTGCAACCAAACTACGTTTACAATATTGGCATGGATCCTCGTGAGGAAACTCCAAATGATCCACATATTCAAGATCAATATCATCATCGATTGATGAATAATTTACGAGCTTGGGATATTTCCATAGGAAAAAATATTATACTTGCTGTTACTGATGATGGCTTTGATATTAATCATGAAGATTTAGTATCGCAATTTTATCCTGGTAAAGGATATAATTTTTGTGATAACAATACCGACGTTTCTGTGCATGATTACGATAGCGAACATGGCACACATGTTGTAGGAATTGCAGCTGCTGAATTAAATAATGGTAAGGGTGGTGCTGGTGTTGCTGGTGGCGCGACTATATTACCAGTTAAATTTTATGGACGGTCATGCAATTGGACATCCGAACTTGTTTATAAATCATATCAATATGCTGCAGATAATGGCGCAAAAATTATTACCACCAGTTATAATATTGATGGCTTTGTTGATGATCAAACATTTATTGCTGGTTTAGATTACGCTTATGATAAAGGTGTTTTACATTTTAATTCCGCCGGCAATAATGACAAAAAAAATCCACCACGCCAAGCATTTGAAGAGTTGATTTTAGTTGCAAGCATAAACAAAAATGATATCAAGAGCAGCGATAGTAATTATGGAACAGGAATACAAATCTCAGCGCCAGGAGAAGATATTTTTTCAACTATACCAGGCAATCAATATCAACTGATGAGTGGCACAAGTACGGCAGCACCAAATGCCGCTGCTTCAGCAGCATTGATCTGGTCAGCTCATCCAACATGGAACCGTAACCAAGTAGCTGCTCAATTGATTGGTACCACGGATAATATTGATGATAAAAACCCTGAATATAAAGGCCTGTTAGGTTCAGGTCGTATCAACAATTATCGTGCGCTCACAGAAAAAGTCGCGCCTGCAAAAATTACGGAAGTTAATGTCACTACATCAAGTCAGAATACTATGCTGGCTATTCATTTTGATAAATTGCTTGATCCAAATGTGGTAAATAACGGCAAACACTGGGAGATTAAATCGCTTAGTGATAATTCGATTATTCCCGCAACCCTGGAACATTCTTGGTTAATTGGCTCAACCACACTCAAACTCGTGCTACCTATATTGAGCAACGGTAAGTATCAGTTAACTGTTAAAGACAGCCTGAAGGACCCATTCAGCCAAGCGATTGATGGAAATGCTGATGGAAATGCAGGCGGAAATTTTGTGTATGAGTTTGAAATAAAATACAGTTCTTCTATATGATCGTCCTTTTTCTTTTAATAGGCTCGGTCGATGGCGCATGCTGGTTTTGGTGGTGCCGTTTTTCCTTAGATGTGCTCATCATGTGGTTTTGGTTTGTTGTGTGCGTGGGCGTCGCCCATATGAACAATGGGGCTTGCCCATTACTATACTTAATTTTAACGCGGTTTTTTCTGGCCAATAATTCTTCTACCAAACGTCCATGGCCATGATGGCTGGCCAAAAGCAATAGGCTCTGTCCGTTAGGGACTACAGAGCCGATCAATTTGGGAGAGTGATCAAGCATGAGCTTTACGGCGTCGATGTGGCCTTTTTCTACAGCGCGATGTATGGGCAGATAACCGGCCAGGTCTCGTATTTCGATGTTTGCTCCTTTTTTCAGCAATACTTCAATGGCCCGTGTAATACCATAATTAGCAGCAAAATGTAATGCGGTCGCCTGCCAAGTTGGGTCTTGATGGTCAATGGACCTGGGGCATGCTTCAAGGATGAGCTTTAGGCCATCAAGGTGCGAACACCCAGCAGCAATATGGATCGGTGAAAGGCCATTGGCATCCGTCTGAAACAACAGTCCTTTTTTATCAATGAGTGTTTGAATAATGGCAGTATGGTTGTTCTTGATTGCCCAAATTAATACTGTATCGTCATCTATCTTGATCGTGGGGTCTGCCCCCCATTGCAACAAAATTTCTGCTGCAATGGGTTTTTTAGCAAAGACTGCGTTCCAGAGCAGCCCATTGAGCAAGTCTGCATCCATCAATTGTTCTGTTAAATAATCAATCGCAGGGCCCTCATGGATCTGAATAGAGGCCATGATGAGGGCGAAAATGTCCTCAAAGCGTAGCAATTTGCTGAAGTAGTGAAATGGTGAATAGCAGTTTGCTAAGCTGAGTATGATGTTAATATACAGGGCATCTTTATCTAGGACGTTTTTGTCTTCCGTGAGTTTCCTAACGAAGTCCTTGGTTTTTTTGTCCAGTTTTCTTTCCACCTCAAAGTTGGTCAATGCGCTTAAGTCTTCCGTTGAAAGCGCTAGCTTATATTGTGTAATAAGGCCATTTAATTCTTTAATGAGATGGTTTCCTGCTCCATGATATTGTGCGAGCGTTACCATCATGTCCATCTTATTATAAAATTGGGACAATAGTTGTTGGTTATTATTAAAATCAGCGTAACAATCCATGGATGCAATGATCTTTAGGCGGTCTTGTTTGGTAAACGGAGACAGAGTATGTGGATCGTCCTTGCTTAGGTCAAAATTATAGCGATTAAGCTTTTTAAAGATCTGATATGATGGATAAGCATCGTTATTTAATGTATCTAGGATGACACAATGTTTGCCAAAGGTTGTTACATCGTTGATATCGCTGCCCATGTCTCTGTTCATAATGACAATCGCGTGGTCACCATTTTCTATCGAGGCTATTTCAATACGGCGAACATTGTTTTTCCTTAGAAACCCCGTAGATATTGTGGACAGTTCACCACAATTCCCAACAGGGTCTTTTTTTGTCACATGTTTTGTAATTTTAATCAATGGATTGTTGCTACTTAATAATAAAAAATAAAGTGATTCCTCGAGCGTAAAACTATAATGTCGGACGTCAGAGACCCTCTTGTATAGTTCCAGGATCTTTGCTCTGTCCTTGATTGCTGGCTGGGTGAAAGAATTTTCAAAGGGAATATATTTCCTCGAATATTTCCACGCTCCATTGGCAAGGTCCAGGTTATGTATTATTTGTTTGTCCTCAGTTCCTTTTTGCTCTTGGCATTGTGGATGGTTGTGTTGCATGATAGGTCCTCGTTTTGAAATATAAGGTGTAATTGCAGATAAGGATTGATGAGATCGGTTGGAATTCGCTTATTACAAGCTAATAGGGTTAATGTGACAATTTCCCTACACTCTGCTCATAAATTGGATCGGATGTATACGTAAGTGATTGATTAATAATCGCGCCCGGAGGGATTCGAACCCCCGACCACCTGGTTCGAAGCCAGATACTCTATCCAGCTGAGCTACAGGCGCAGATGTTTTTTAACCGTTTCAAGCTTTTAGCACGCGCCCGGAGAGATTCGAACTCCCGACCACCTGGTTCGTAGCCAGATACTCTATCCAACTGAGCTACGGGCGCGTTCTAGAAACTAGACATTATTCTTATTTACTGCATGGGTGCTTAATACCCCACTTAACGGAGAGGGAGGGATTCGAACCCTCGATGGAACTTTTGGCCCCATACTCCCTTAGCAGGGGAGCGCCTTCAGCCTCTCGGCCACCTCTCCAAAACTTGCCTCGGTACTTTAGCTACAAGTCAGCCTTTACTACTCTCTCAAGAGGTAGTAAACATAACTAACATTATCGCATCTTGACCAAGAAGACATTTACTCTTTATTTCCTTCACCCTTATCTTCTTTTTTCTCGCGTTTTTTCCTTACAGGAGCGGCAACTGGCGCTGCCTCCTCTTGTTTAGGCGCAGCGTTTTTTTCTTGCTGAATACGTTGATATATTTCTTCACGATGAACTGTAACATCTTTAGGCGCATTGATGCCAATTCGCACTTGGTTACCTTTAATACCTAGCACGGTAACGATGACATCGTCACCAATTACAATAGTCTCACCCACACGTCTTGTTAATATGAGCATTATCCATCTCCTTTTAAAAAACTGCCTTGTCCATTAAAACACCACTAATTCCCCGTTTTTTCCATGCGGTCAACATTTGTGTGTTCCTAGGGTACAAGTTATGACTCCTCAGATTATTTTATCAAGCTTCTCATGAGGAGCGGGGAACTCACAACATTCTTTCAAGTTATTACCCTTAGCAACTTTCAAGGTGTGCAATAATAAACAATAAAATGCAATTCTGCAAATAGGATTTGCATTTTTTTTATAAGTCATTTTAGTATAGTATGTTCGTTATTTTAGCCCATGTAACATTTTTGTATCATTACGATACAATTCTATGTAGCAGCAGGCCAGTCTTTGTTCCAGCAATTTTCGGTGAAGTGCAGATGTCATCCTTATCTTGCTCCAATGGTACATCCATGTACCATCCCGCGCTCATCCATGGCGCTAGTCGCAAAATAATGATGACATCTGCACTTCACCGAAAATTGCTGTCTCTGTTCAGGAAACGCCGTTTGCGGGCATCTTTGAATGAATGTTGGGTGGACATTAGCAGTTAATTAATTCTGAGGTGGTCAAAGGTTTATCCAACTCAAATGCTTGATGCACGGCCTTCACTCCTTGCTCCAAGTGGGTCTCATCAACGACTACTGAAATTTTAATCTCTGATGTGGTAATCATTTGAATATTAATTCCCGCTTCACCCAATATCTTAAACATAGTGCTTGCTACACCAGTATGTGAGCGCATGCCTATGCCTACAAGTGAAAGTTTGGCTACCTTGGAGTTGGTTTTGATGGTTAAGGCACCAAGCTCAGATGCTAATTCTTCCACAATTTTTAAAGCCTTAGGATATTCTCTACGATGCACGGTGAAAGTGAAGTCTACTTTATCCTCTGCAGTGGTATTTTGGGCGATCATATCAATCTCAATGTTTGCCTGGCTTACTTTCCCAAGTATTCGGCCTTCAAGCCCCACTTGGGGTGGAATGCAAGCAAGGGAAATAATGGCTTCTTCACGGCTAAATGCAATGCCGGATACTAAACGCTTATGCATAATCTTATCTTCAAAGGTGACTAATGTGCCTGATCCATCTGAAAAGCTAGAGAGTACACGAATTGGCATATTGTGCTTACTGGCCAATTCAACAGAACGCATTTGCAATACTTTAGCGCCTAGACTGGACATTTCCAGCATTTCCTCAAAGCTAATTTGCGGAATCAAGCGAGCTTCTGAAATCAGATGAGGATCTGTCGTATAGACACCGTCTACATCAGTATAGATTTGACATTCATCTGCCCGCAGAGCAGCAGCAATAGCTACAGCTGTTGTGTCTGAACCACCGCGTCCCAAAGTGGTGATGTCACCGCTTTCATTGACACCTTGAAATCCTGCGATTACAACAATACGACCTTGTTGTAATTCACGATGAATCACATCAGTTTTGACTTCTAGAATCCGTGCTTTGGTATGAATATTGTCAGTAAAGATGCCGACTTGAGACCCAGTAAAGGAGCGAGCAGGGTAGTTTTTGGCATTGAGCGCCATACTCAGTAATGCCATTGACACTTGCTCGCCACTTGAGATTAAAACATCAAGTTCACGCGGATCATGTTGTTGGGTTAAGGCATTAGCAAGCTGAAGCAAACGATCTGTTTCGCCATACATAGCTGACACGACAACGACAATATCATGTCCTTGTTGTTTTATGTCAATTACTTTGTCTGCCACATGATGAATACGGTCAAGGTTGCCGACAGAGCTGCCACCATATTTTTGTACAATAAGAGACATCTCTCATCTCCAATAAAGAAATCGAATATTACGACTCTATCCGCTCTTGCACCCAAGTGTAAACAGACTCTAACGCTTTTTCCAAGGCTTCTGGTTTATTCCCACCAGCTTCAGCAAGATCTGTGCGACCGCCTCCCTTGCCTCCGATTTGACTAGCTACCATGCTTACTATTTCTCTTGCATTTAGTTGATTGACTAAGTCTGGTGTCACGCCTCCAACTATACCCACTTTGTTATCTTTGACTGTGGCAAGGACAATGACAGCACTCCCCAATTGTTGCTTAAGATGATCTATCGCACTTCGTAATGTTTTGCCATCCAACCCTTCCACAACAGTGGCTAGCACTTTGAGGTTGCCAATCTCTTTTGCTTGTCTCGTTAAGTCACGACTAAATAGACCAGCAAGCTTATCTTTGAGCAATTGCACTTCTTTTTCCAAGGTATGTATGCGCTCATCGGATTGATTTAATCTTTGTTTAAATTCTTTTTCACGTTTTTCAATTAAACGTAAAGCAGCTTCACCAGTGGCAGCTTCAATCCGGCGAATTCCCGCTGCGACGCCAGTTTCTGCAGAAATCTTGAAGATACCAATATCACCTGTATGTTCTGCATGAGTTCCACCGCATAATTCAACAGAGGGACCAAAATGGACGACTCGTACTTTGTTACCATATTTTTCACCAAATAGCGCAACAGCACCGCTTGCAATGGCTTCCTCAGGAGTGGTGACACGTACGATGCCTTCGTAATTAGCGCGTATTTGCACGTTGACAAGTTGCTCGACTTTGTGCAGCTCTTCTTCAGTTAATGGCGCAGAATGTGCAAAATCAAAACGTAAACGCTCAGGTTCGACGAGGGATCCTTTTTGTATAGCATGCTCACCTAACACTTGCTTTAAAACCATATGTAGCAAGTGTGTAGCAGTATGATTAAGCACTGTTGTAGCCCGACGTTTCACATCAACATCAGCAAACACATTGTCACCTATTTTCAATGTGCCTTTTTCTAATTTACCTAAGTGCAAATGTGTTGGACCTTGTTTGATTGTATCATGAACTTTAAATAAGGCTTGGTTGTCTAGACGCAACATACCTTGGTCACCCACTTGGCCGCCAGACTCCGCGTAAAATGGTGTGCGATCTAAAACGATAGAACCTTTTTCACCTGAATTTAACGTATCAATAAATTTTCCATCGCGATAAAGCGCAAGAATTTTTCCGCTGTCCAGTGCTTGATCGGCTAATAAATTTTTGTGGCCGATAAATTCAGTAGCAGGTTGAGATTCTTGAACTACATTATATTCAGTAGTGAATTGGCTTGCTTGTCGTGAACGTTCTCGCTGTTTAGCCATGGCGGCTTCGAAGCTGTCATAGTCAATCATAAGATTACGTTCACGAGCGATATCAGCAGTTAAATCTGCAGGAAATCCATAGGTATCGTACAATTTGAACACTGTTTCCCCTGGGATGATATCACCTTTTAATTCACTAACGATTTGCTCGAATAATTTTAATCCTTGTGCAAGTGTACTGCTGAATTGTTCTTCTTCTTGACGCAATACTTTCTCGACGTGGGATTGTGTTTTTACTAATTCTGGATAAGCATCACCCATGAGTTCACCCAAAGGCCGGACCAGTAAATAAAAGAAAGGCTGTGTCAAGCCCAATTTGCTACCATGACGCAATGCGCGACGAATAATGCGACGTAATACATAACCGCGCCCTTCATTTGATGGGAGGACTCCATCCGTAATTAAAAAGCTGCATGAGCGGATATGATCAGCAATGACTCGCAAGGAAAAATGAGTGAGATCTGTGAGGCCGGCTAATTTAGCAGCGGCGTTAATTAATGGCTTAAATAAGTCAGTGTCATAATTGTTATGCACACCTTGCATGACTGCTGAAATACGCTCTAATCCCATGCCAGTATCGACAGATGGCTTTGGTAGTGGGGTCAGCGTGCCGTCTGCTCCCCTATCATATTGCATGAATACAAGGTTCCAGATTTCGATATAGCGATCGCCATCTGCTTCTTCGCTGCCAGGTGGTCCACCAGCAATGCTTGGCCCGTGATCGTAGAAAATTTCAGTGCAGGGACCACATGGGCCAGTGGGGCCCATGGACCAAAAATTGTCATATTCTCCACACCGGCTAAATCGGGCTGGGTCCACTTTGATTTCTTTTAACCAAATGTCTTCTGCTTCTTTATCGTCTTCAAATACGGTGACCCATAAATTTTCTGGGGGGAGGTGCATTTTATTAACAAGAAATTCCCAGGCAAATCGAATGGCGCTGCGTTTGAAATAATCGCCAAAACTAAAATTGCCTAGCATTTCAAAAAATGTATGATGTCTTGCTGTATAACCAACACGTTCTAAGTCATTGTGCTTACCGCCAGCACGTACGCACCGTTGCGATGAAGTCGCACGATGATAAGGTCGTGTTTCTGTACCAAGAAATACGTCTTTAAATTGCACCATGCCAGCATTAGTGAATAAGAGAGTAGGATCATTATTGGGCACGAGAGAACTACTTGGCACGATTTCGTGACCATGCTCATGAAAGTAGTTTAAAAATTGGCGTCGTATGTCATTGCTACTTAAGAATTTTTTCTGTGTGTTGTTAGTCATAGGTATCGCTACTATTGTATCTAGGGTCTTCTTCGACTACATCCAATTCTAATGCATTGTTTATCTGTTCCTGAGTAAATCCTCGATATTGCAAGAACCGCATTTGTTTGGCGCGCTGTTTAAAATCAGCGGGTTTGCTTGCTTTAAAATGCTTTTGCCAAATGGCACGGGCATTAATAATCCACGCATTATCAGTGATATTAAGATGTTCTGCAATCATCTCATTAGTGAGGCCGCGCGCTTGTAATTCCAGGCAAATTCGTAACGGGCCAAAGCCCTTTGCGCATCGCCATCGGATGTAGTTTTCTGCAAAGCGTGAGTCATTAATCAGTCCCATTTGTACTAGCTCAGATAAAACGGTATCGATTTCTTGCTCAGCACCTTTGAGTTTAAGTTTTTGACGGATTTCTTGTTGAGAGTAATCACGACGTGCCAGCCACCGCAGGATGACACGTCGGATATGATCGCTCACTCAGGCGACGCTCTCTTCAAGATCTTCTGCTTGTTGACGCGTCGCTTGCCCGGCCTTTCCATGGGGGATTATCATGATGTCGCGAATTTTATTTTCAATCTCTTCTGCCATAGCACGATGTTCTTTCAAGAATTGTCGCGCATTTTCTTTACCTTGGCCAATGCGTTGTCCGTTATAGCTAAACCATGCTCCTGATTTATCAACTAATCCTAATTGTACGCCAAGACTAATGATTTCACTTTCGCGGGAGATGCCTTCGTTATACAAAATATCAAATTCAGCTTGTTTGAAGGGTGGTGCGACTTTATTTTTCACTACTTTTACCCGGGTTTCACTACCTATGATTTCATCACCTTCTTTGACATTGCCAACGCGACGGATATCCAAACGCACGGATGCATAAAATTTAAGTGCATTGCCGCCCGTGGTGGTTTCGGGGTTACCAAACATGACGCCAATTTTCATGCGGATTTGATTAATGAAGATGACGAGCGTATTTGAGCGCTTGATATTCGCGGTTAATTTTCGTAACGCTTGTGACATGAGTCGAGCTTGTAGCCCCATGTGTTGATCACCCATTTCGCCTTCGATTTCCGCTTTTGGTGTGAGTGCAGCCACAGAATCGATAATGATGACATCGATTGCACTCGAGCGTACTAGCATGTCAGCAATCTCAAGGGCTTGTTCGCCGGTGTCGGGTTGCGAGATGAGTAAATCTTCTACATTGACGCCTAAGCGCTTGGCGTAAGCAGGGTCTAAGGCGTGTTCCGCATCAATAAACGCTGCTGTCCCGCCTTTACCTTGGCATTCCGCAATTACTTGCAATGTTAAGGTCGTCTTACCAGAGGATTCAGGACCATAAATCTCAACAACACGTCCTTGGGGCAAGCCGCCAATACCAAGAGCGATGTCGAGGGAAAGTGAACCGGTAGATATTTTGCCAATGCCTGGGAGATCAGCTGCATCATCACCTAAACGCATCACTGTACCTTTACCAAATTGGCGTTCGATCTGGCTTAATGCTGCGGCTAATGCTTTTTTCTTATTGTCTTCCATATAGTATCCTTCATTAGTAGGTTATTGCCTGGTGGAGTGTGAAAACGGGGGAGGCTTTATTTATACCTCGGAATATTGCTTTATGAAAGAGTTTTCGTCACCATATCTCATAATTCTCCAGCAATTCTCGTTGAAGTGCAGCATGTCATCATTATCATCTTGCGACTAGCGCCATGGATGTACCATTGGAGCAAGATAATGATGACATGCTGCACTTCAACGAGAATTGCTGACTATTTCTAACAACTTTTCCAATGCCTTGGCAATAGCATGTAAACGTATAGTTTGTCTATCACCGGGAAATAACTGCACCAGTTCCTGAGTGGCGGTGCTTTTTTTTGCCCAGGCAATCCAAACTGTACCCACGGGTTTTTCGGGCGATCCGCCGGCAGGCCCTGCCACGCCAGTGATGGCGATACTAATATCAGCATGACTATGGTGTAATGCGCCTTCTGCCATTTCTCTTACTGTTTGCGCACTCACCGCGCCAAATTCTTCTATGGTTTTTGGATTGACACCTAGCATTTCCACTTTGGCTGCATTGCTGTAAGTGACAAAACCACGCTCAAACCAATCGGAACTTCCTGGCATACTAGTGAGCCAATAACTTAAGCCTCCACCTGTGCATGATTCAGCGGTGACCAGTGTTAAATGATTTTGCTTTAATACTTGCGCTGTTGCTAAAACAAGAGACTTCACTGTGTCTATCATATTCTTTACCTTCCAACAGTCAGGATATAACATTCCCCATCATCTTAGAAACGGCGGTTGCATACTGCACCTTGAATCAACCGCTGTTTCTTGGATACTAATAAATGGAATCACAACATGACATTAGCAACAACTGAACCACATCGCGACCACACACCTATGATGCAGCAATATTTGCGTATCAAAGCAGATTATCCTAGCACATTGCTTTTTTATCGTATGGGTGATTTTTACGAATTATTCTATGACGATGCCCATAAAGCAGCACACTTACTTGATATTACCTTGACAGCACGAGGGCAATCAGGCGGCAGTCCAATACCTATGGCAGGGGTTCCCTTTCATGCTGCTGAATCTTATATTGCAAGATTACTTAGGCAAGGATTGTCCGTTGCTATCTGTGAGCAAATAGGGGAGCCTAAGCTGGGTGCCGGACCCGTCGAGCGACAAGTGGTTCGAATTTTAACCCCAGGAACAGTGAGTGATGCTGCATTTCTTGATGACAGCCAAGATAATTTGTTACTAGCGCTGCATGTAAAAGAGCATTGTTTCGGGATAGCAATATTAGATATCAGTGGTGGGCGGTTTCTATTGCTGGAAGTGCAGGGCGAAGAAGCATTAGGCAGTGAATTAGCACGATTAAAACCGGCAGAGCTTTTGATCAGCGATGATTGGGAATCTGCATTGCTACAAGATTATCAGCATCAGATTAGACGTCGTGCCCCTTGGGAATTCGATCTTGCGACAGCGCGACGATTATTGACTGAGCAAATGCAGACCTTCGATTTAACCGGATTTGGTTGTCAAGAGATGACTGCCGCATTGTGTGCGGCAGGTTGTTTATTACAATATGCAAAAGAAACGCAGCGTGCAGCCATGCCGCATATCCGCGCGATTCAAGTAGAGCGACATGAAGAAAGTTTGATTTTAGATGCGACATCGCGACGCAATCTTGAATTAATCGCCAATCTGTCTGGTGGTCATGAGCATACCCTTGTTTCTGTACTCGATCACACTCAAACAGCCATGGGAAGTCGCTTGTTGAAACGTTGGTTGAATAGGCCTTTGCGTGATCACGCTATATTGAATGAGCGACAGCAAAGTGTGCAGCAATTGATGTCACATCATGCTTATTCTTCGTTACAAAACACACTGCATGGTATTGCTGATTTGGAAAGGATTTTAGCAAGAGTCGCATTGAAAACAGCGCGCCCACGAGACTTAATCGCATTGAGAGCAACACTTGCTTTATTTCCTAGCTTACAACAGCAATTATCGCTTTTTCCTGTATCACGTTTGCCACAGTTATGCAATTTGATAGGTGAGTTTCCCGAATTACATGATTTACTCATGCGTGCAATCATTGCTCAACCCCCTGTTACCATTCGCGATGGCGGGGTGATTGCACCTGGCTATGATGCTCTGCTGGATGAGCTATTAGCAATCAGCGAAAATGCAGGTGATTTTTTAATTGCGCTTGAAGAGCAAGAGAAAAAACGTACTGGCCTATCCACATTGAAGGTGGGTTATAACCGTGTACATGGTTATTATATTGAAATAAGTCGTGTGCAAGCACAAACCGTGCCTGTGAATTATATTCGCAGGCAAACATTAAAAAATGCAGAGCGCTTTATTACACCTGATTTGAAAGCATTTGAAGATAAAGCACTGAGTGCGCGTGATAAAGCGTTAGCAAGAGAAAAAATGTTATACGATGCATTGCTTGAAAAGCTTATTCCCTACGTTTCTGCTTTGCAACTCTCAGCCCATGCTATTGCTGAACTTGACGTACTTGCGAATTTTGCTGAGCGTGCTGCCCATTTAAATTGGTGTTGCCCAGCGCTCTGTGCTGAAGCGGGAATCGATATTACTGAAGGACGACATCCCGTCGTTGAAGGTGTTTCTACCCAAGCATTTGTTCCAAATGATGTCAAACTAGATCACAAACAACGCATGTTGATTATCACTGGACCAAATATGGGTGGCAAATCGACATATATGCGGCAAATTGCATTAATTGTGCTGCTTGCTCATATCGGCAGTTATGTGCCAGCTCGTGCAACAAAGATAGGGCCCATTGATCGTATTTTTACTCGCATTGGTGCAGCCGATGATTTAGCAAGTGGTCGTTCCACGTTTATGGTGGAAATGACAGAAACAGCGACTATTTTGCACAATGCAACGGCGAATAGTTTAGTATTAATGGATGAAGTGGGACGTGGTACCAGTACATTTGATGGATTATCATTGGCTTGGGCGGGAGCGCATTTTCTTGCGCAAGGCATACGCGCATTTACTTTATTTGCGACACATTATTTTGAATTGACTGCGCTCGCAGATGAAATCGTCAGTGTGCAAAATATACATCTCGATGCGACTGAACATGGAGAAAAAATTATTTTTCTGCATACGGTGAAGCCAGGCCCCGCCAATCAAAGTTATGGAATACAAGTGGCGCAATTAGCAGGGGTGCCTCGTTCAGTGATTCAACGTGCAAAACAAAAATTACAAGAGTTAGAACAACAAGCTTATCATCATCTTGCGGAACATTCGGCTGTACCCAAGCAACGTGATTTGTTTTCTCAGCTCGAACAAGAGCATCCAGTGGTCACACAATTGAAAGAGATTAATCCTGACCAACTTACGCCTAAAGAAGCATTGAATTTGTTGTATCAGCTAAAAGCAGAAACAAATAGAGGAGATTAGGTATTTTTTGCCTTATGAGATTGTCCTTGTGCCCCTGATGGAAATTACCATTTCAAAAAAATCTTTTCCCATCCTGCAGTTTATAGTAAAATATTTACCCAATAGTTTATATACAGGTGGTTAATAACATATTGTTTAATATGTTATTATTACGAATGTTTCAACTTTAGGTTTTTATTCAAAGAAATTTATTAAGATCAAAAAATCGAGGAGGATGAGTCATGCAGAGAATAAATAATGCTGTAACAGATCAGCCCCCTCTTGAATCCGCACCAATCTTTCGTCCAAAGATGCCTGCAGATGGCGTTTCCCGAACGAAGCCTGAGCTGTTACATAATGATAATACGTTGTCATTGTCTGCATTTGCTGAGTTACCCCTGGAGATACACTTAACTATTCTTGAGAAATTACCTGAGGAAGAACTTAATCGCATCACCTATCAATTATCATGCACTTCTATAGCAATGTTTTCTATATTTAAGCTTGAATTAAAAAATCAAGGAGCTAAGAAATTATTGCAAATAATCTTACGAGAGAACAAAGACCAAGCATTAAAAATGTTTTCTAAGCTTTGGATGTTTCTTTTTATCAAATCAAGTTTTATCGATTATGCTGGTAGAGAAATTCAAGCTTCACCTTATCAAGCTATTATAGGAACAACAAATATTGCTTTGTATAACGAAATTGAGCCATATTATACTACTCAAATGAATGATGGTCTTAAACTTGCAATAACGCAATTTCATGAACAATTTTCAAATAAAGAGGAAGAAACCTATAATTTCGAAATATTAGCTAAAGTTATTGGGAAGGAATCCTTTAGCAATAAAAAAATTAATCCTATAACAGAAAAGGCGTTAATAACATTTAGAGAGGAATTAAAATCTGCTCGTATTCATGGAGGCAAGCACTTTGATATGAATCTCTTAGCCAATGCGCTTGATATTTACGATACGTACTTTTCAATCTGGACGACAAGACAGGCATCATTATATTGGATAAATGTGATCGGTTATTTGCAGCGATTAGTACCGACATGTCATTTTATTAATATGTTTGGTTCAAAGCATATTCCATTAAAGCCAGGGTTAGGCTATGAATTTGCTTTATATGGCGAAAAGGCATTACAAATGGCGTGGGGTTCTTCCTCTTGTGATCCGATTGATAACATGAAACGATATATTAGAAAAAATAATCAAGAATTTGAAAAAATTAAGGAATTTATTCAACAAAATAAAAATCCCCGCTTAAGTTCTTCCAGATCTTGATTTTCATCGAAAACGCGTTTGTAACAGATAGGCCCCCTGTTCAAGTTAACCCTTACTTGACACTCATTACATTTTTTTGATCTTCTTACTTTCAGCAAGATTAGCTGATGAAGTCAATTCACGTCTAAATGTGCGAGATATTCCCAATTCAGTTCCTCGAGTGATATCTTTTAAATGTAGAGAAAACGTATCACAAAATGCTGTTAAATCCTTATCTCGTTCAAGACATTTTGCAGAGCGATAAATTTTATTTTCTCCATAAGGAAAAGCATCTAACCCAAGTTGACTATTTTTTAACCCACTCATTGCGGTGACAAGCAAAGGTATTTTATCTTGGCTATCAAATGTATCAATAATTTCTTTTAATTGATCTTGGGTGGTAGACGTTACGTCAACAACCAATACTTTTGGAGGCGAATTAGACTTGGAAAGTTGTGTAATAGCATCCGTAGCTTTAACCACTTTTTCATCACGAGTCATACAGGGATTGGCATCAATATGCACTAACTCAGTAGGAAAAATATTAGCTTGAAGATAGGCTTGAAGCGACTGGTGTTCATTATAAAATTCAGAGATAGTTTGGCGTACGGAATGATCTATTTTCTGAAAAAGAATGCCTGCGTCTGCACTAGTAAAAAGCGGAGACGTAGCCTGCATAATAGTGAATAAAGTACCAATTCTTTTAGAGTGGGCTATCATCACTTTACTATTTTCTTTCGCATTGCAGATATCGTGTACGTAGTCATTAATAAATTTTTTATATGCTTCATTATTAAATTCACGTTTACCTATTACAATCTCTTTCTCTTTCTTAGTAAAACTATAACCAAGAGGATTTTTTTGAAATTCGATAATTAACTCACCCCTGACCGTATAAGCTAAGCGATCAATGACGAGGTCAGACCGGATAAAATGATCTTTCGATAAAGAACTATTCCAAGATAAATTCACTTCAAAATAGGAATAAGGCAGACAAGAATAAGCTAACGGATGATCATCACCTAACGTTCTCCTTAACGCTTCCATGGGTGAGAAGAGTGAACTCATTCCCCATGGAGTGCGATAATTTTTTTTACTTTCTTCATGATGTGTCACAGAGGGTTCATCATCATCACTGGTATCGTAGGTGACCAAGTCTTGTGGTGTAGTAAAAAAATTAATCGCAATCTTATTAGATTTACTCACTAACTCTGCAGAAGACTTCTTTTTGTCAATGATATTATTATTAACAATAATAGATTCTTCTTCATTATCTTGATGTTGTTGTACCCAACAATCAGCTAAGGTGCTTAATATTGCATCCGTTCTTTCATAAAGGTCGTTATATTTCTGTGCTACATCATCATTTTCATCGATTTCTAACGGAATGTTAGCAATGCCTGCTGTTGGATGAGCAGTGCCGGTTATTTCTTTTATACGATCAATGTCTAGTTCGACAGGACCTTTTATATGGGTGGCAAGATTAATAAATTTCTTGCCCAGTGTGAGGGGCCTAACGATTTTATCAGCAAACAAATATTCATTAATTATTTTGATTTCTTTCGCCACTTTATTACGATTAATATAATAAAGAATGTATTTATCTTCAAATTTATCCTTCGATAACACATACTTATTGCGAAATGGTGTTAAATCTTCTGGTAATGAATCTATATTAAAAACTTCAATTTGCTCTTTGAAATCTGTTTTATTAGTTGTCACTTTATTTTTTAATTCAATTAATTGGAATGAATTAATGTCTTTTATTAAATTTTTCTTGTCTTGCTCGCATTCATCCCATGTTGAAAAATGACCATTTTTTGCTGCTTCATTAATTATTGTAGGATATAGTTCTGCATCATTATCGTCTGTATTATAACTATTAACTATATGATGCTTAACAAACACGGGCTCATTTGTTTTATTCGATGCATAAAAGAATCCATCTTGAGTGAGAGATATGTATAATTCACTTTCACATATGCCGCGTTTTATTATTTTGCTTAAGTGATGAGGGCTATTTTCCTTCGTAAAATGAATCGTATAGCCACCGGTTATTTCTTCTAATAGTTTATGAGCATAACCTGTAAAATTACCTTCATACCGATTGAGACATATATAGTTAGCATCGTTTTTTTTCACGATTTCTTGAAAATGTAACTGTGATAAAATTGTATCACACGCAACAATTCCATCTTTTACAGCTTCAATCCAATGATTGTTAGGCGTAAGTCCAAGCGAAAGCCGAACCGCGGTATGAGTGTCTGTCAATGTGGGTGTGAGAAAACCAAAGCTTTGTCTTCGATCAATAAGTGGCTCAATACCTCGCGCTTTCAAAATCATATTAATCTTTGCAATCATTAAATGAGTAACAAATTCAGAATAGCCAGGAAGAATTTCATTATTTATATTGTAAGGAGGATTTTTAAATTGAATCATTAAGCACGGATAATTAGCTTCAAGTTGATTTGGATTAACAGAAAGTGTTTCTAACGTTCTATTCTGCATTCCATTCACTAATTTTTTAACCACATCATTTTTATGGTTTAAAATATCGTCTTTTATTTTTCTTGCAGCTTTATTTGATGATTTAGGCGAAGATAATGTTAATTCGCTACTAGATTGAAACATATAAAGACTATTAAGGCGTGTCGTATTTGCGCCAATATTAGGTGATTTACCTTCAACCGTTATACCTTTAACTAATTCTTTGAATCTATTTTCTAAATCTTGTAAGTGATGATATTTCCACCATATACTTTTATTTTGAGATCTAGCATAGGTCCCCTCAGTATCAGGTTTGTTTGATGCAATGTGATGCGTAAGCACATCAAAATTTTCATTGTCCAACAGATTAAAAGTAATGGGAAGAAGTTGATTCGCTTCTACTAATTCTCTTATTTTAACTGTAGAAATAGTAATTTGTTGTTGCTTTTCAAATGCATCTAGTTCTCGTTTTAATTTTGTTTTTAAAAGATCGATGTGGCCTGCTAATGTTTCATTCACACTATCAATATTTTTTTGTGCCACTTCTATCTCTTCTTGAAGTTTTTTTATATCCCCTTCGATTTGTTTAATGACACCTAGATCTTGATTTGTTTTTTGTTTCTTGTTGTTTTTGGTAGGCGATTTTGGGGATAATGTTTCTATTTCTTTTGATTTCTGTCGGATGGTGTCTTGGTATTCCTTAAGCTCTTCTATTAAAGACATCTTTTTTGCATTGAAAGCTTCTTCAATTAATATTAAATCATCAATTAATTCACCATTGTCTTGATCTTTAAGAATGGTTAATTGAGTTGTGAACCATGTTGGTTTGGGAGAAGAAAACATATTATCCTCGTTTCGCTTTATTTATGTGTTTAATCAGTAAATTGTTTATCTATTATGTATTTTATAATTATTTTTCATGCCAGAAAGATACGTATCATTCTTTAATCTACTTATAGTAGGAATGATAATATATTTTTCTTAAAAAAATATTAAAAATAGGGGCGCATTAGGTGTTTGTTTGGATTGTAGGATGAATTAGTATATAGGTCTTGATCAGATCTGACACTCGCCTTTGTTTTTATCCTAGCGTTGAGTAGGATTTAACTGACTAATAAACTGTTCAAGTTGACCCACTTCATTTTCAGTGAGTTCCACATGTTTGCCACGACGTAAACCAGGGGGTAAATACACATTGCCATAGCGTATGCGGATGAGACGGCTGACGGTAAAACCTTGCGATTCCCATACGCGACGAACGAGGCGATTGCGTCCTTCTTTAACTGTCACATGATACCATTGATTTGATCCGCTGCCGCCCGCTTCAAGGATAGTCTCAAATCGGGCTCGTCCATCTTCGAGTTGCACGCCCTTTTTAAATTTGTCTAAAATCTCATCGGATACGTCACCGCGCACTCGTACCGCATATTCACGCTCAATTTGTGAGCTAGGATGCATGAGCCTGTTTGCTAGCTCACCATCATTGGTGATGAGTAATAGTCCTGATGTATTAAGATCGAGTCGTCCTACACAAATCCAACGGCTGTTACGCATGAGGGGTAGGCGTTCAAAAATGGTAGGTCGTCCTTCAGGATCATTGCGTGTGCACATTTCACCTTCAGGTTTGTGATAAAGCAAGACGCGCGTTTTTTGGTTTTTGCTTTTGATCAGTTTGATTTCACGGCCATCAACACACACTGAGTCGTGATAGGTCATGCGGTCGCCAATGGTTGCTTTTCTGCCATTGACGGTCACTCTTCCTTCTTGAATCCACGTTTCGATTTGCCGGCGTGAGCCAAGCCCCACATTGGCTAATATTTTTTGAATTTTTTCTGACATTAGATTACCTGACTGTTACTTTCCATATTTTCTTCATTGTTTTCCCCTGGCTGCTGAGAGGAATCGTGGAAGGCAATAATATTACTTTCTTCGACAATAGTGGCTGAGTTTTCTTCTGGGATGATCTCGCTATTTTCAGGCCCTAGTCGACTATTTTCTATGGCTAATTGGACTTGTAATTCCTGTGCTTCTAGATTTTTAAACTCAGCTAGAGTGGGTAAATCAGTAAGTGCTTTTAAATTGAAATAATCGAGAAATGTTTTTGCTGTGCCGTAAATAGCGGGTTTTCCTGGGACTTCACGATAACCAATGATGCGTATCCATTCACGCTCTTGCAAAGTTTTCATGATGTTACTACTGACGGTCACTCCGCGAATTTCTTCAATTTCTGCGCGGGTGATGGGCTGTTTGTAAGCAATAATGGCGAGTGTTTCTAAAAATGCACGGGAATAGCGTGGGGCACGCTCTTCCCAAAGTTTGGCCAGCCAAGGACTTAATTCAGCTTTAGCTTGCAGCCGGTAGCCACTTGCTACCTCGTGTAATTCAATACCGCTTTGTAATGATTGATAGCGTTCTTTAAGCGCTGCCAGGCAGCTTTTGACCTCGGCAGCGTTAGGGCGTTCTTCCTCAGGGAATAAGTTTTGTAATGACACCACAGTTAATGGTCGTCCTGCTACCATTAAAGCCGCTTCAATAATGGCCTGCATTTTTTCCAGCGTCATTAAGGACATATCAAGATTCCCCCCTGCTTTTGTCAAACCATACATGCTAACAAAAAAACGCCCTTCTGGAAAATGTCTTGTTAATACAAAAAACTTCAACCAGTAGAAATATTGATCATGGATTATTTCTAAACTCTATCCCTTATATTTTCTTTCACTCTGCGTCAATATTGCATAAAATCACCGCTAAATCGTTTATTAACATGAAATCTATGCCAACAACATTAATTCGTTCTATGTATAATTTAACCCCTGCACAAAAAGGCGGGGTCATCACGATTGGTAATTTTGATGGCGTGCATATTGGTCATCAGCAATTGGTCAAACGCGTGATCGAGCGCGCAAAAGCATTCCATGTGCCTTCGCTCGTGATAACATTCGAGCCTCATGCATTCGAATTTTTTACCAAAGACAAGGTGACTATTCCTCGTCTCACGCGCTTACGCGAAAAAGTTAAAGCGCTCAGTGCATGTGGTGTGGATAATATATTAATATTACCTTTCAATCAGCATCTGGCAGATATATCCGCCAAGGATTTTGTCAGGGATATTATCTATCATGCTCTTGGCGCTAAGCATATCATCATTGGGGATGACTTTCACTTTGGCCATCATCGCCAAGGTAATTTTATGCTCTTACAATCAATGGGTGCTGAATTAGGGTTTTCGGTAGAAGCCATGTCTACTGTGCTGATTGATGATGAGCGTATTAGCAGTACTCGCGTGCGTAAAGCATTAGCAGAGGATGATCAAACTCTAGTCAAGCGTTTACTGGGTCATCCTTATTTCATGCTGGGAAGAATCAGAACAGGCGATCAGATTGGGCGACAATGGGGTTTTCCTACTGCTAACATTTTTCTTCATCGTAAACTGACACCAGTGCACGGTGTTTATACGGTTTATATGCATGGAATTACCGATCAACCTTGGCCAGGGGTGGCAAATGTAGGACATCGACCGACTGTTGATGGCACCAGAACGTTACTCGAGGTACACTTACTCGATTTTAATCAAGAAATTTACGGTCGCTACGTGCAAGTGGAATTTTGTAAGAAGCTGCGTGATGAAGTGTGCTTTTCCAATGTGGATCTTCTTAAACAACAGATTGCAAAAGACGTAGTAGAGGCAAGAAATTATTTCGAAAAACACAGGTAGGATATGAGTGATTACAAAGATACATTAAATTTGCCGCAAACAGACTTTCCGATGAAGGCAAATTTATCTCAGCGCGAGCTTGAAATCTTGAAGAAATGGCAAACCATGGATATTTATGCCAAGCTTCGAGCAGACCGTAAAGGTAAGGCAAAATTTATTCTTCATTTGGGCCCACCCTATGCAAATGGGCATATCCACTTAGGCACAGCCACGACCACCCTGCTAAAAGATATTATTGTGAAAGCAAAAACCATGAGTGGTTTTGATTCACCACTTGTTCCAGGATGGGATTGTCACGGACTCCCTATCGAACTCAATGTTGAAAAAAAGATAGGAAAGCCAGGTCGTAAAGTCACGGCGGCTGAATTTCGTGTTGCCTGTCGAGAGTATGCCTCTTCGTTTATTGACATTCAGCGCGCAGAATTTAAGCGCTTAGGAATTGTGGCGGATTGGGATCATCCTTACCTGACCATGGATTTTAAGTATGAAGCCAATATCATCCGCAGTTTAGCGAAAATGATTCAAAATCAGCATCTGCAAAAAGGCTATAAACCTGTGCACTGGTGCTTAGATTGTGCTTCTGCCCTGGCTGAGGCAGAAGTAGAATATGCCGAAAAAACCTCACCTTCAATCGATGTGCGCTTTATCGTCGTCGATAAACCCGATTTTTGGGGCCGGTTTGATCACACTTATGTACACAAAGGCTTGGGTACTATTTCTGTTCCGATCTGGACCACAACACCTTGGACATTGCCAGCAAACGAAGCAGTCGCGCTCAATCCGTTTTTGCAATATGTACTTATCCAATGTGGTGGCCCTACACCGGAACAATTTTTAATTGCGGAAGATTTACTTCCTAGTGTGCTTAAACGCTATAACATGGAAAATCACGCTGTTTTAGGCCGCGTGATGGGAGAAAAACTAGTAGGTATAAAACTGCAACATCCATTTTATGACAAGCAAGTACCCATAGTCTTAGGCGAACATGTCACGATTGAGACGGGGACAGGCGCTGTGCATACCGCACCTGCTCATGGTATGGAGGATTATCTTGTTGGGCAAAAATATCATTTGCCGCTTAAAAATCCAGTGGGTGATGATGGCAGTTTTATTGCAGAAACACCCTTGTTTGCTGGATTACATGTGAGTAAAGCAAACGAAAGAATCATAGAAGAATTGCGATCCCATGCTACGCTCATCCATCAAGAATCATTGCGTCATAGTTATCCACATTGTTGGCGGCATAAAACGCCATTAATTTTCCGAGCGACACCACAATGGTTTATTAGCCTTGATCAAAATGGATTACGAAAAATGGCATTGCAAGCAATAGATCGCGTCGAATGGATCCCAGATTGGGGCAAGTCTCGCATCTACGGCATGATAGAAAACCGTCCTGATTGGTGTATCTCTCGACAGCGTGCTTGGGGTGTGCCACTGGCCTTATTTGTGCATAAGCAAACAGGTGAATTGCATCCCAATAGTATTGAGTTGATGGAGAAAGTGGCGGTACAGGTTGAGACACAAGGCATTGAAGCATGGTATACGCTGGAGCCAAAAGAATTATTGGGTAACGAGGCAGATCAATATCAAAAAATAATGGATGTCCTCGATGTGTGGTTTGATTCGGGTGTTAGTCATGAATGCGTGTTGAAAGTACGCCCAGAGCTCGCTTTTCCTGCTGATATTGTGCTTGAAGGATCAGACCAACATCGTGGCTGGTTTCAGTCTTCTTTGTTAACCTCTGTTGCTATTAATGGTAAAGAATCTTATAAGGAAGTGTTGACGCATGGTTTTGTGGTCGATGGCCATGGTCGGAAAATGTCGAAATCACTAGGCAACGTGATTGCACCAGAAGAAGTGATACAAACCCTAGGTGCCGATATTTTACGTTTATGGGTCGCTTCTATTGATTATCGATATGAGATTAGTGCATCGAAAGAAATTTTAAATCGCATGTCAGAAGCCTATCGTCGTATTCGTAATACCGTGCGATTTTTATTAGCCAATCTAAATGGATTTGATCCAGAAAACGATTTGCTGCCACCAGAAAAAATGATCATGTTAGATCGTTGGGCAGTAGATAAAACACGACTCATTCAACATGAAATTCTAAAAGACTATGCAACGTATCAGTTTCATGCTGTCGTACAAAAACTACATAATTTCTGTGTTGCTGATTTAGGTGGTTTTTATTTAGATATCATCAAAGACCGTCAATATACCATGGCAGCCAATAGCCGTTGTCGGCGTTCAGCGCAAACGGCGATGTTTCACATCGCGCATGCATTAGTGCGTTGGATGGCTCCTATTTTGAGTTTTACTGCTGAGGAAATTTGGCAATATCTTCCTGGTCAGCGTGAAGATTCCGTTATGTTGACCACTTGGTATGAGGCGCTTGCAGTACTGCCTGAAACCGAAATCATGAATCAATCTTATTGGGAAAAAATTCGGTCTGTACGAGATGCGGTTAATAAAGAAATTGAAAATCAACGTAATGCTGGAAAAATTGGTTCTGCTTTAGAAGCAGAAGTGAATTTGTATTGCGCCCCGAATTTAAAACAGCAATTAGACGCCCTCGAAAATGAGTTGCGTTTTGTGCTGATTACCTCGTCTGCTAAAGTGATCGCTGAACATGCGGGTCCTGTCGATACAGTGGGGACAGCGGTACCGGGTCTTGCGTTAAAAGTGGAAGCGACGCAATATCTAAAATGCGAGCGATGTTGGCATAGGCGCAGTGATGTGAATAAGAATCCGGATTATCCTGGCCTATGTGGTCGTTGTGTAGAGAATGTCGCAGGACCAGGAGAAGTCAGGAATTTTGCTTAGTAGGACATAAATGACCATCTTAAAAAAATTTTACGCATCTGGTCTTGCCTGGCTTTGGATTGCTATCCTGGTAATAGTGATTGATCGCTATTCTAAAATATGGGTTATCGATCATCTTACTTTTCAAGAACCTCTTAGAATACTGCCATTTTTAAATTTAACCTTAGCATTAAATACCGGTGCGGCATTTAGTTTTTTGCATACAGCATCGGGTTGGCAAAATTGGTTACTAGGTGGATTGGCCATCATTATCAGTGTCCTAATGGTTTTCTGGTTAGCTAAATTATCCGCGCGCGCGTGCTGGATGAGTATTGCATTATCCCTCGTATTAGGTGGTGCATTAGGCAATGCCTGGGACAGAATTTTATATGGTTATGTCATCGATTTTCTTTCCTTTCACTTGGGCAATTGGTATTTCGCGATTTTTAATTTGGCGGATAGCGCAATTTGTGTTGGTGCAGTGATGATATGTTTGCAGTGGACTTGGTCAGGTAAAGCGAAAACGAATTAGGTAACAGGTCAGGCTTCGTTCACCAGCAATTCTCGGTGAAGTACAGCATGCTGCACTTCACCGAGAATTGCTGCTTAGATACCTAAACAAATAAACTGCACAATTTTTTCAGACATAAAGTCAAAATCAGGATTATAAGTTAATTCCTGGCGCTTATTTTTTATCAACTTTAATTTATGTAGAAATTCGTACATATTGACCTCGATGCGATTATAAGCACCGAAGATAACGCCATTTGTATGAGCATGAGAAGCATGAGCATAATCCCCGTTTCGCCCATAATGAGAATTATTCGGTGCAAATGGGATAGATGCATGAGAGAAATGCTGAATATGTAAATCAGGACTGCTGGTTTGACGAGTTAAAATTCTTGAATCAGGGTAAGTATGATTATAAGAAGTGTAAAGCAAAAGCTTGCTATTTGGGTTTTTCAGACTTGAAAAAAAGTCAATCGCTCTATGACTTGAAATAGTTTCGTCTTCATGGCTGACAGCCATAAAAACCGGGCAAGAAAGTTCATGAGTTTGATATAATTCTCTGACGAGCTGAGTAAGTAATCCTACTTGAGTAACAGCATTAAATGGAATAGAGAGATATTTTGCATAGTCAATTTCTTCTTCGCGGTAAAGCCATTGTTTGTTGTTGGTAAACCATCTTGTCAAAGAATGCCAACCCACTACAATGTCAACGGGAGCTTTGATTTGGATAGCAGGTGACAAAAGAATAATGCCAGCAATTTTTGTCTGTTGTAACGCATGAAATACAGAAAGTGTAGCGCCGGTTGAATAACCCACCAGGTAAATTTGGTCGACTTCTTTTTTTAATGTTTCTATGCCATAACGCACCGATTGAATCCAGTCGTGATAAGAAATAGATAATAAATCACTGGGGGTTGTGCCATGGCCGGGTAAAAGTACTGCGCGACAAAGCATACCATTTGCTTGCAAACGCTTAGCTATGTCTCTTAATGTGAACGGACAATCTAATAAGCCATGGATTAATAGAACACCGTATTTCAATCGACTGCTGCCATAAATAGGGTTAGCAGGGTTAAGTTCGAATGGGCTATTAGCATCAAGAATTAATTTAGAATTAACAGGATTTTGCTGCAAATCAAGCCGACGCTCATTGATGATTGAGCGTGAATGCGCAATATATTCAGAAAAAGGTATTTTGCTGTCCAAGGTAGAGGAATAATCGATCAGCGATTCTTTAGCGATGGTAGATAAGTTGCTATACATAAGTAATCAATCTATAGTAAACAAGTTTTTGTATGGCTATCCTAGAAGACCATTAACCATTCACGGGAGCGGTTTAAGGTAGCAATTTTCTCGGGCGTTAGTTGCAAGATAATGCCTATAATTCTGCACTTCTGCGAGAATTGCTTAGGTGTAGCGCGACCTTTACCCGCTAAATTATACTATAATTTAGATAGAGTTGCATTTAAATGAAGCGATTAAATATGCGTAGAATATTGTTATTACCACTTATTATATTGATTTTTGTCCCTGTTTTAGCATATGCAAAACTAAGAACAGGAATTGGGGGGATGGCAGAAAACATTATGGACCCTGTGAATGTCTTATCTGATTTTGTTCATAGTGCCTGCATCCTAATCGGCGGGTCTTTTCTTTTCGCAAGCTTGATTAAGTATGTTGAACACCGGCGTAGTCCGCTTATGACTCCCATTAGCACAGTAGTTTTTTTGCTGATTGCTGGGCTTATTCTTGTTTTACTACCACTAGTGTCTTATGTTACATCAAATGGAATTCCTTATTCATTATTAAAGTAGTTTGCACATGTCTATCTTTCAAAAAATATTTTTGGTGATTTTGCTTCCTACCGCTTTAGTAGGGTGTACTGAAAAAATAACTTATACGTATCTGATGCAGCATCCAAACCAGTTGAAACAAGCGATAGTCACGTGTCAGGCAAAGAATGAAAGAACTAAAGATCAAGCGAGTCAATGTGAAATGGTGATGTATGCTGCAGCTAATATGCTCGCAATCATTAGCCAGCAGCAAGAAGAGCCTGAAAAATTCGGTCAACGTTTAATGGATGCTGAAGTAGCTTATGTAAAAGCGACCGATGAGTTACAGGTAGCTCAAGAAGCGCTTGCTGATCTACAAAATAAAAAAGCATCGCCAACCGATTTGACTGCAGCAACAGACAAAATGGATAAGGCTAGAAAAACGGTTGAAGAGAAAAATGAAGAAATCAAAGTGATGCTAGCGGTGTTAGGTTTGAGTAGTCCAGACTAGGTAGCAAATCGCACTAGTTTGGTTTAGGTTTCTGTGAAACCTGAGTTGTTTCCTGATTCCTGGTCGGTTTTTTTGGTGCATCTTGTAGTAGTAGATTTGGATTTGTAGATAGTTTCGTATTATCTTGTTTAATTTTTAGTTCTGATGGTTCTATGTTTAATAACTTGGCTAGCGATGCTACAGATGAATGTTTAATTGGATTATAGTTAATAATTATATCTAAAAAATTTTCCCTGTTTTCATTAGTTATATTTAGTGCCAATGATGTAAAATTATAATGTTCCAAGAAAACAGAGAGAATATTTTCTTGAGTTTCTTCTAAAGATTTACCGACTAATTCTGACAATTTTTTATACTTAAATAGACATGGATCCAAATATAATAATAGACAATTTCTGACTTCAGCATTAGATATTGATTCTAAATTATCGTTATTACAATATTTGCTTGCAATAAGATTCAGTATTTTCATCTCACTTTCTTCAGGATAACTTGATACTAAGTTTTCGATGGATATCTTATCTTTTAATTTGTAAAGTAAGACGGCTGCTCTGGAGGTCAAGATTTTAATATGTTTACTCGTTACTTCGTTTTGAAGGATGATCTGATTAAGTTCATTTAAATCCATCCCATTTATTAGCGCAATAGATACTTGATCTTGAAAGTCCTGAGTTAGTTCAAGTAGCTTGGTATATTGATGAATATTTTCAGGAAGAATAAATCCCGCCTTGCAAACTGAATTTTCACGAATATAGTCCATTCTCTCGTTTAGTTCTTTTTCTTCTTTTGTAACGATAGGAGCTTTGTAGAGCTTAAATTGTATCATTAACTTAGCTAGTGTCGAAGTTACTAATTGATTAAGTGCTTCACAATCTGGCCACATTAAATTGGTTTTTTCTTCATTTTCAGTGCGATAGGAAGAAAGAAAGAGTATTCCTGCATTATGTTTTAACTGGAGAAGCTCTTTAAGGTATTGAGTATCATCAGCGGATAATAGTAAGGGTAAGTTATTGATCACATCAGCATTTTGTTCAATGGTTTTAATAATGCTTAGTATCCTTTCAGAAGGTTTTCTAAAAATTAGATTACCTGAGACAATTTCATGCAATCGTTGTTTCTCTGAATCGTTTAATTCACTGTTATTCTCTAATTCTGCTTTTATTATAGATTTCAATTCATTCCACAAATTTTCTCGTAGTTGTAAATTCACGCTAATATTAGGATTTTCTTTCATACTAATAAGTAATTTATGTTCAAATACATCAATTTTCTTAATTTTATCAAGAGATTTTACATATTGAACAGAAGCGGAAATAACATAAAAGCTAGTATATTGTTCTGGTGTTTCAAAATAGGCTGTCCAATCATGGAGCGCAGGTCGCATAGTGGCAGTGGCTGTTAAATTAAATTTTTCTTGTGCAATGATGTCGATTATCCACGTATTCACTGCTGCACTACCGCGAGTAACGGGAGGAAAATTAGATAGAGCAAACATTAACCTAGATGCTACCTTTAAATATTCAAATAAATTAGTGGCGTTGCATAATTGTTGAAAATCAGGTTCTATTTTTTCTAATATAGAACCTGAGGGATGGGTAATGTTAAGATTCATGAAATAATCTTCTACAAATGATCCTACTGATGGTGATGTTCTGCTCATGCCTTGAAAACTGTAGTCAGATTTACGTTTTTTTACAAATTCTGAGATGGCCTCTCCCCATGATGTGTCATCATATACACAAGATTCCGTCGAACCTCCAAACTGAAAATTAAAAAATTCTTTCGGAAACGATAGATAAATATTATTTATCGCCGCCTCATTAATGGGGTTATGCGATGAATTCACTATATTATAGTTTGATAAATAGATTTTTATCCATTCACATTCAGCTCTAGCAAGAACTAATCGTCGATATAAGGTTGTTAATGTTAATGTATTTTTTTTATCAATAGATTCAATGACAATTTGTCTTGCGATAACATCATTAAAATAGTTCCAAACATATTTTGCTAATTCTGATTGATTTTGCCATCGCAGAAGTGAATCATCTCTTGTGCTCTCCATTTTCTACCCCTATACATATTTTACTATGCTTATACTATAGGCTAACTATCACTATTTGTCAGCTATGACGCGTGCTGACATCATAGCAATCACCTATGATACGGATGTTGGTTTAATATACTCCAAGCGCGATAAATCTGCTCGGCAACAAGTAAGCGTACCAGAATATGTGGAAAGGTTAATGGAGAAAGTGACCAGCTTTGTTCTGCCTTTTGTAAACAAAGAAATGATAACCCTTCAGGTCCACCGACCAGAAGATCAATATTGCGTCCCTCTTGCTGCCAATTGGATAACTGTTCTGCGAGCTGTTCGGTTGACCATAGTTTGCCTTTCACCTCAAGTGCAATCACGCGATGATTAGGCTTGATGGCTGCGAGCATTTTTTCCCCTTCGCGCTCAGTCAAGCGTTTAAGGTCAGCATGTGCAGTGCGTTTTTCAGCTGGAATTTCGACTACTTCTAAAGCACAAGTAGGTGGTAAGCGTTTCGCATAATCTTCGTAACCCTCTTGTATCCATGTGGGGGATTTGTGGGTAATCGTTAAGATGCGAATTTTCATGTAGGCCCTAAGGATTCATGAATGAGATTGTTGCCGCATTTCTTTGACAGGTTCCCATAAATCTTCGAGACTGTAGAATGAACGTGTGGCTGCCAACATGACATGAACGACGACGTCGCCTAAATCGACAAGTATCCATTCACTTTCACGTTCACCTTCTAGATGAACGTACGATGCATGCCTTTCTTTTGCTTTAACGGCCACATTATCTGCCAGTGCTTTCACATGCCGTGTCGAGCGCCCTGTGCAGATAATCATAAAATCAGTAATGTCCGTGAGTGAACGAACATCCATAGGAAGGATATCTATGCCTTTCATATCATCTAAGGCTTGAATAGCTAGATCTCGCATTTCTTCAGAAGTCATAGTCTCATTACTCATTAATTTAAAAATATTGGGTTGTTGATGGTAACAGCCGCGTAGCCGACGTTTGGTGTGGATTCAAGAGGGGGCTGACCTGTTACGTTGATGTACATCAACAGTTCCTCAAATCGACTTGATACCATAAGTATCGTGTGCTTTTATATAATCGTAAACTCTATCCGGCAATAAATACCTCGGATTCTTGCCCATTGCAATCTGTTTTCGAATATCTGTTGCGGAGATTTCTAGTGCAGTGATAGGGCGCAATAAGATACCGCCGGACAAATGTTCGTGAATGAATGCTATTTCATGTTGGAGTCGCTCTTTTATCAAGTCAGACACGATGCCTGTATCTGATAAATGATAATGAGGACGATGTGCAACGATAATATGTGCATGTTTAAGAATTTCTTCCCAGCGATGCCAGCTAGGAAAGCCTAAAAAAGCATCGATGCCTACTAGCAAGCATAATGGAATATCATCCATCTCTTTACGCATATCCAGCAAAGTATCAATGGTATACGTCGGGCCTTGGCGGTGAATTTCCCTATCATCGGCTATTAACTCAGACTCACTATCGATTGCACACTTGACCATTGCTAGACGCTGGTCAGGTGTCGCAACCGGCTGTTTGCGATACATAGGTTGGTAGGTCGGAATAATGTGGACTTTTGCGAGGTCTAATGCCTCATAAAGTTCAATTGCCATCCGTAAGTGTCCGAGATGAATCGGATCAAAGGTCCCGCCTAAAATACCAATTGCTTTGTGAGTTTGATGCATATCCTCATACCATTTTACGTTCTGCTAATAAATCATTATAAATCTTGCATTTTAACACAATCTTAACTACTTAATTATAGCAGTGTGAGAAAAAATGGGGTTCACTACAAAAACCTTAAGCAAAATAATTGCAAATTGTTCCAAATATTTCCTGCTGTTGCGCCTTTGATAAGACGGTCTATTTCTGCTGTCTTAAGGAGGGCGTGCCAACAATCGAAAGTGTTATAGCGATTTAAAAAGCAGCGAACAGCAGCTTGGCGACGAGAAAAAATGCGATGTTTTTGGAAGAGCAGCTCATGCTTCTCGCCTTGCTTGATTTCCTGAGAAAGCGTAGCCATCAGACGAAGTTCACGGGTAATACTCCATAAGATAAGTATGGGCTCAGTGCCATCTAGTCTGAGACTCTCAAGAATATGCAAGGTGCGAGAGGGATCACTGGCGATCAAACTATCAGTGAAGTCAAAAATGGTAAATCGGCTTTCATCCGCTAAAATCGATTGGACAATTTCTACATCAATAGATGGCTGAATTTCTTCCTTTCGATGCGTCAGTAAATATATTTTTTCTATCGCTTGTGCAGCAGCAATTAAATTACCTTCAACATAATCTGCTAATAACTGCGCCGCATCTTGTTGCAAAGATAATTTATATTTTTTCGCACGTTGGATAATCCATGGTGGTAATTGTTCATGTGGAATAGGCCAAATAGTAATGACAATCCCTATTTTTTCTAAAGAGCGATACCATGCACTTTTTGCAATTTTATCGTTGACTTTGCCAATATCAACGAGCAATACATTATCCGTTGATGGCTGGCTACTATATTCTTTTAGAATTGCACTGGCTGTGTTATTGGGCGTGGTGTCGCGGAAATCAAGTTCTAGCAAACGTTTTTCTGCCAACAATGAGGGGGAATAAAGGAGTGGATAGAGTTGTTCCCAAGCAAATCCTGTTTCTGGTGATAATCGAATTCGCTCGTGAAAACCTGCTCGCTTAGCGGTTTTTCTGATTAGGTTAATGGCTTCATTTTTTAAAAATAATTCATCGCCGCTGACTAGATAGACAGAGGAAAGTGTTTTATTAAGATGTGGCTCTAATTGAAAATAAGTCAGCTTCATAGGGTTTTTTGGCTAAGTGGTGGATGTAGTGAATTCATGATAGCGGTGGTGACTTCATTCGAAGCAATACGATTAATGAGGGCATAGGAAATGCTACGACGCATTTGTTGATAAAATAAATTGGCCTCATTACTACTGCCAAGAATTTGATTTGCTTGAACAGTCGTGGTGCGGGTTTCACTCAATGTCTGGGGGCCAATAAGAGATCGTCCCTTGGGGTCAGTAATATCAAATACGACGGTGACCTTCAAATTATACTGACGTGTTTGTTGTGTGCCGCTGACACTTAATAATTCTTCCGATGTATTATCACTCAAAATAACAAGTATAGTACTGGCTTGTGTGGGTGATGAAACCAACTGCACATTAGATAATTTCAAATATTGTTGAAGACTGCGTGCGAGTGTTCCATATGGATCGTTCGTTTGTAAATACAAACGATGAAGCGGCGGCGCTAATTTGGTTTCACCTTGTAAGTGAAAACCGCAACCTGATACGAGAGTCGTGAGACAGAGTAAATTAAGAAGTAATACGATTTTTTGGTGGAATAAAAACTTTATTTGGGACACTTCTTTTATTCTCCTGTTACGACATTCACAAGTTTTCCTGGCACGGTAATCATTTTTTTAATTGACTTACCTTGTAGCGCTTGCTGCACTTTTCCGTCTTCTCTGACTTTATTTTCAATGGCTTGTTGGTCTGCACCATTTGGAATGCAAATGCGGCTACGCAATTTGCCGTTAACTTGCACGACCAATTCAATTGTATCAACTTTAAATACAATAGGACTTGGTCTTGGCCATGTCGCATCCAAGATGAGATTGGGATAATGTAGATCTTGCCATAATTGATGAGCAATATGCGGTGTGATGGGGGCAAGCAACCGCAATAGAATACTTAATCCCTTGTGTATGATGATGTCACGAATATCAATTTTGGCATGATCAGGGTCTGGAATTTTGGTTAAGTGATTCAGTATCTTCATGCAACTAGATACGACGGTATTAAATTGTTGTCGCTCGTAGTCGAATTTAGCCTGATCTAAGATCTCATAAATTTGGCGGAGAATATCAGTTTGTGCAGGATCGGCTTTTTCCCAATCGGTCGAACTCAGTAAGTTGGTGGGAGTTAAACGATTTTGTTTATGAATCCGGTTTTTATTTTCGTAACCAAAGGCCCACAAACGTTTCAAATATCGATGCGCACCTTCCACACCACTATCTGACCACTCTAAGCTTTGTTCGGGCGGAGAGGCAAACATGATAAAAAGACGAACTGTGTCTGCGCCATAGCGATCAATCAATTCTTGAGGATCTACCACATTGCCTTTTGATTTAGACATTTTGACGCCGTTATTGAGTACCATGCCTTGTGATAACAATCGTTTAAAAGGCTCATCACTGTTAAGCAAACCTTCATCGCGCATTAGTTTATGGAAGAAACGTGCATAGAGTAAGTGTAATACTGCATGCTCAATCCCACCGACGTATTGATCGACTGGTAGCCAATAATTTACCCGTCCATCTAGCATGGCTTTGTTTTGTTTTTTGCAGGCAAAACGTGCGTAATACCAAGATGATTCCATGAAGGTATCAAAGGTATCTGTTTCACGTTCTGCTGGACCATGGCAGTTTGGGCAAGTGGTTTGATAAAACGAGGGCATCGTTTTAAGCGGCGAAGTGACACCTTCAAAATGTACATCTTCGGGTAATACGACGGGCAAATCTTTTTCTGGTACTGGCACCGTACCGCAAGCCGGGCAGTAAATAATAGGGATAGGTGCACCCCAATAGCGTTGACGTGAGATACCCCAATCACGTAGCCGATAGTGAATTTTTCGTTCTCCAATTTTATGTTCGGTAAGATAACTAGCGATAGCATTGAAAGCTTGCTTGGAAGTCATCCCGGTGAATTCAGCGGAATCAATTAATATGCCGTAATCAGTGAAAGCGCTACGGGTGAAATCCCAGTGCGAGCCATTGTCTGGAGTAATGACATGCTTAAGCGGCAAGTGATATTTCATGGCAAATTCAAAATCACGCTGATCGTGAGATGGCACAGCCATTAATGCGCCAGCGCCATATTCCATTAAGACAAAATTGGCGACCCAAATGGGAATAGCTTGCCCAGTTAGAGGATGATGAGCATATATGCCTAATGGCATGCCGTGTTTTTCCATGGTGGCGACATCTGCTTCTGCCACTTTAATATTGCGACATTCTTCCATAAATTGTTTGAGTGCTGGATTTTTCTCCGCGAGGATTTTTGTTAGCGGATGTTGCGGTGCGACAGCAATATAGGTGACACCAAATAAAGTATCAGGACGTGTGGTGAAAATCGTAATTGGTTGGTGGTGATCAATGGTAAACGTGATTTCAACACCTTCTGAACGTCCAATCCAATGGCGCTGCATGGTTCTTACTTGTTGTGGCCAATGTTCGAGCTTTTCAATATCATTGAGCAATTCATCTGCATAGTCAGTGATCTTTAAAAACCACTGCGGAATTTCTTTTCTCTCGACCAGCGCGCCTGAGCGCCAGCCACGACCATTCACCACTTGTTCATTGGCTAACACAGTCTGATCGACGGGATCCCAGTTGACCTCTGCATTTTTTCTATAGGCAAGCTCTTTTTGATAGAGACGCAAAAAGAACCATTGTTCCCAGCGATAATACTCCGGGTCACAAGTTGTCATTTCGCGACTCCAGTCATAGGCAAAACCCATTCTCATCATTTGGCTGCGAATATGAGCAATATTTTGACGTGTCCATTTAGCAGGTGGAATTTGATGTTTGATTGCAGCATTTTCCGCCGGCAAGCCAAAGGCATCCCAACTCATGGGTTGCATGACATTTTTGCCTAGCATATGTTGATAACGCGCGATGACATCACCAATGGTGTAATTACGTACATGTCCCATATGTAAGCTACCACTGGGATAAGGCATCATGGATAAGCAATAAAATTTTTCTTTATTGACGTCTTCAACAACCTGAAAATAATTTTTTTCTTGCCAAGTTCGTTGTACGTTTATTTCAATTTCATGTGGTTTGTATTGTTCTTCCATTTTGTACTCGTTCGCTAAAAAACTCGGCCGTAAGCGACCGAGTTTTTTGTTAATGTTTTAACTTCGTGTTTTAGAGTCTGCAAACTGCTTACTAGTTCTAGCTGCTCTTTTATTGGATCGAATAGCTACAAAGAGTAAACATAGTCCAATAAATAAAATAGGATCCGTTCCATTATACATCCAAGGGGTTAGCCCATACATGGGTTGAACTGTTCCTGTTAAAACGGAGATTTTTCGTGGTGGCAAAGAGGATGTTACTCTTCCGTTAGGGTCAATAATAGCAGTAATCCCGTCATTGCTGACAAATAATAATGGTCGCGCTAACTCCATGGCGCGCATCGAAGCCATTTGTAGATGTTGCGCTTGTGCATTTGACTCGCCAAACCAAGCATCGTTGGTCACAGTCAGGAGCAACCCAATCGTGTTATCTTTGGTCCGAATGAGGTCTGGGAAAGCAACTTCATAGCAAATAGAAGGGAGAATTTTTGTACGATTGATGACTAGTGGTGGTTGAGCAGCGTCGCCAGGAAGCATATCCGACATAGGAATATTCATAAAACTGAATGCCTTAGATGCGAATTGGGGAAAAGGTGTATATTCCCCGAATGGGACCAGACGACGTTTGAGATAAACATTTCCATTAGGATTTAATTCTCTCGGAAATACCGCTATTGCATTGAAATAACCGGGTACGGGGGCTTTAATAGGTATGCCTAAAATAAGCGTTGAATGACTAGTTTTTGCTTTATCATCCATTTTATTAATAAACGATTCGGCTTCTTGAGCCGGCATGGGAATTGCTGCTTCAGGCCAAATAATGAGATCGTATTTCCCCCATAAAGGCTCAGTCATTTGGGTGTAACGGTCGAACGAAAGCTGTAGGTGTTCAGGTGACCACTTCATTGCTTGCGCAATATTTCCTTGAACAAGTGCAACAGTGATGGGGCCACCTTCAGGCTTTGTCCAGGGGATAAGGCTTAATAATCCGCCTAATATCCAGATTACCAGGAATGCAAACAGGTTTTGATAAATTGCTCGGTAATCCTGTTGTTTAAACTTTAAATATGCATTTAAAAGAAGTGCGCCCGATAGAGAAACCGTTAATGAGACGCCAAATACACTTAAAATCGGGGCATACCCTTTTAGCGGTGAATTGGTTTGACTATAGCCTAAGAAGAGCCATGGAAATCCAGAAAATAAGAAATTACGTAACCATTCGCTAAATAACCAAATGGCGGGAAAGGCATAAACAAGTTTGACAGTATTGTTGATAGGGAAATAGCGGTTAGTGAAAAAACCTACTAAAGCTGGGTATAAGGCCAGGAAAGCTATCATGCCAATGGTGATGATGGCTGCTAGGAAGCTGGGTACTTCAGCGATGACATGGATGCTAATAAAAACCCAATATACCCCTGCTCCAAATAAACCTAAACCAAATAAGTAACCTAGCCAAAATGCGCGTTTTGGCGATGACGAAACTTTGACCCAAAGTGCAAGTAAGCCACTGGTGCTAATCACTGCCAATGGAAAAATTTCATATGGAGCAAAAGCAAAAGTCAATGCAACCCCTAGCAAAATAGCTGCTAGAGCATCGGGCAAGAGAGGTAGCCATTTTTTCATAAAGAGAATTCTATCTTTCTAGCGTAAGACAACAAAGTTTACTGGAGATGAAAGAACAATAGCAACTGATGTTAATCAGGAACAGCAATTCTCAGTGAAGTGCAGCATGTCATCCTTATCTTGCGACTAGCGCCATGGATGAGCGCGGGATGGTACATGGATGTACCATTGGAGCAAGATAAGGATAACATGCTGCACTTCACCGAATTGCTGAATCAGGAATCTACTTTCTGCACGAATTATTGCTTGTATTGGATTTATATTTTTGTTAAGTTTCTCGATCGCTTTGTGAAAGTCCGGTCGTGAGTTTTAAACTAAATTCTTAGATCTGAACACACGTGTAAGTGAAGAAAATAAAATAATAAAGGAGTTATCCCGATGAGTATCTATTTATTAAAACCATTGACAGCTACGCTATTGTTAGCCAGTTTTATTGCTACTCCGGCATTAGCTGCAACAGATGCGACGGGGACAAATCCCCATGCATCGTCAAACCAGAAATCATTAGAAGCCTCAGTTGCTAATTTAGAAAAAGAAGTTGCATTACTCAAAGGCGAATTGAAGAAAGATAACAATGCTAAGTCAAAAAAATCATATGTACATAAAAATATCAAATCAATCGGACCGAAAACGAATATGGATCCGCCGTCAGACCCAGCAGACCCAACCAATAAGCTAACTGGCAAAGACATCGTGAAGTTAATTAGCGAAGAGCAAACTTATTTGCCCTTTGACCTTGATGTACCGGGACAGGCATTTGTGTCAACAGGTCCTTATATCGGCGTGCCTATCCAATTCGCTGGTACGGATTTGATCATCAACAGTCCTAGTGTGAACACTGACGTACAATTATTAGGAATTCGTAAAAATATCATTAAACAGCTACAAGCAATGGGTAATGAATTACAACTTCCTTATCATTCACATCTTCTACTAAGCGGTATTATTGAAGCGCAAGCCAATTATTTTAATCACGGTGGTGGTCCTAGTACGACTGATATCGATGTAACAAACGTTTCACTTGATGCCACTATCTTTGGCCCGAGTGATTGGCTATTAGGCTTTATTGAGTTCACCTATGACAATAGCTCACCGAAAAATAATGGCATATTTGAGTCAACGAGTAATTTCCGAACACTCAACTCTCGTGTTTTAGTGAATAAAGCGTTTATCACGATTGGTAATTTTGCCCAGTCACCTTTCTACGGCACAGTAGGACAATATTATGTTCCATTTGGTACTTATTCCACAGTCATGATCAGTGATCCTTTAACCAAATCATTAGCACGTACCAAAGCAAGAGCTATCCAACTTGGTTTCCAACAACAAGAGTCGAATGCTTTCTATGGCGCTGCTTACATATTCCGAGGTGATAGCCATGCTAACTCCGTTGCTAAGGTAAGCACAGGCGGTTTAAACTTGGGCTACAAGTTTGACGGAGGCACAGTAAAAGGGAATTTCGGTGGGGGGGTAATTGCAAATTTGGCTGATTCAGTTGGCATGCAACTGGGCAACACTGAGTTCCAGAATAATGAGCAGATTACGCATCGTGTTCCTGCTTACAACGCACGCGGTACATTGAGTTTGTGCAGTCATCTAGACTTGATTGGTGAGTTTATAACAGCGTCTACTCGCTTTAATCCTAATGACATGTCATTTAATGGTCATGGAGCTAAGCCTTCGGCGTTTGATCTTGAAGCAGCTTATTCGTTCCCGATATTAGATAACAAGCCAAGCTCAATTGGCATAGGTTATGCTAAAACGAACCAAGCGCTTGCAGTTGGTCTCCCTTTAACTCGAACCTCACTCGTGTTTAATACTTCCTTGCTCAGAAACACGCTGCAGTCTCTTGAGTTAAGACATGATCGCCAATATGCAGCAAGCGACAGAGCGACGGGAGCAGGCAACGTTAATGCTCCAAGAGAAACTGGAAAAGCGGATAACGCGATCACGGCACAGTTTGATTATTATTTCTAATCGCGGAAACCTGCCGCTTGTCACTCCTGCGGCAGGATTTTATCGTTTTTCGCTTTAGAAGCCACTTGAGCTTCAACTGCTTCTAGCGGGAGTTTATTTTGATATTTTTGCCAGGCGGTAAAAAAAGCTTGGCGGTAGACTCTCGGTTATTGGTATACATTATAGTTAAGTTGACGCGATTGACAGCTTAGTCTTCGTTGTTCAAAGCTGCCCGCAGACAGCGTTTGTTGTACATTCAAAGGAAGGTTGATCTATTCCTTAGTTTTATGTTTATATTCACAAAGGTCTTGAATAATACATTCAGGACATCGCGGTTTGCGCGCGATGCAAACATAGCGACCGTGTAAAATCAACCAATGATGCGCATCGTGCTTAAATTCATCAGGGATATTTTTTAACAATTGTTTTTCCACTGCTAATGGCGTTTTTCCTTTGGCTAAACCAATTCGGTTTGCTACTCGAAAAATATGTGTATCTACCGCAATGGTAGGTTCGCCAAAGCAGGTATTCAAAATGACGTTGGCAGTTTTTCGGCCTACTCCTGGCAATGATTCTAAGTCTTCCCGGTCATGGGGAACAGTAGACTTAAATTTTTCCACCAGGAATTGACAAGTCGCCATAATATTTTTTGCTTTATTTGCATATAAACCTATGGTTTTAATGTAATCTTTTAATTTGTTCTCACCCAATTGCAGCATTTTTTCTGGCGTGTTGGCTGCATGGAATAATGCCACAGTTGCTTTGTTGACTGCTTTATCAGTAGCTCTTGCAGATAAAATAACAGCTATTAATAGTTCAAATTGATTATGATAAACCAGTTCAGTGGTTGGGTGTGGGTTGACTTTATAGAAGCGCAAGAAGATGTCACGTATCTTTTTATTATTCATCTGAGATTTGACCTAGTATACATAAAGAGTATTTTATATAATCACCGGAAATTGCAATACAAAGGTATCAACATGATACGGAATCCGTATATTAGCATAGTTGTTCCCGTCCATATGGCAGCAACAGATGAAAGAGGTATTACTATGCAGGATGCTGTCACTAAGTATCTAATTGCAGGTGTAGATGAAGCAGGGCGAGGACCGCTCGCTGGGCCTGTTATTGCAGCTGCAGTTATTTTAAACCCTAAACGGCCTATCGTTGGCTTGGCTGATTCTAAGATATTGACAGAAAAGCAGCGCGAAAAGCTTTTTCAAGATATTCGTCAATCTGCATTGGCTTGGGCCGCGGGTAGGGCGCAGGTTAGTGAAATTGATAGTATTAATATCCTGCAGGCGACATTCTTAGCTATGCAACGCGCTGTCAAACGACTTCCTATTGCACCAAAGCTTGTGCTAGTTGATGGTAATATTTGCCCAAAGTTTTCATGTGAAGCAAATGCGATTGTCAAAGGTGACGAATCAGAACCTGCGATTAGTGCGGCTTCCATTGTGGCCAAAGTGTTGCGTGACCGCATTATGCGTATGCTAGATAAAAAATACCCGAATTATGGCTTTGCGCAACACAAGGGTTATGCGACAGCATTGCATCTTCAAGCCTTACAACAGCACGGCCCTTGCCGTATTCATAGACGTTCATTTGCTCCTGTGGCAGAGACTGCTGAGCTGTTACGTTAGGCAGTGGTGGTATGAGGATCGAGGGTAGGTCGGCGAGAAATATCAGCGCCACCATAAACAATGGTAATATCATTTGAGTTTTGCTTTGGCTGGACTGAGGAATAGGTTTTCCATGCAGAACCTAGGGCGTTTAGCTGGGAAGAACCTTTAGCTAAACCAGAAGATGAGACATCAGCAAAGCTAGATGCGCTTATCAGGCATGTTCCCACTAACAAAATTAACTGTTTCATTCCCCCTCCCACTACGATAGCGTACGAATTAAAAATATCCCCTATTATACAAAAGAAACGCAAAAGAACCAATAGGCGTAACGGGATTGTCGTTATTTTTTAATCATTGGTAATTTATTTTGTTTATCAAACAATTGCATATGCTCTTTTCCATTCGAGTTTCCAGCAAAAAGGCCTCTTAGAAGAAGCACATATTTTTTTCTTATTGCACCAGATAATAAGGGATAATCTCCACTACATGATTCAATGTATCCCATCAGCCTTTCCGGACACCTGGCATCATGTGGTGGGCACTTTTCAGATAATCGCCTATCAACTATTAAATCCCACAAAGTCATTAAATCGGATTTAAATCTGCAATCATATGAACCCATCCTGGCATAGATGTCGGCTATGGGATTTTTAAGATATTGATTTTCCTTATTAGCCTCGCAAATTATATAAAATTGCAGTACGTGAGAAAATTCTCCATGTAGAGGAGAAACCCCGTAATCCTTAATAAGTTGTCTTTTTTTAAGGATATCAAGAAAATCAGTTTGATAAACCAACGTTGTTACTCTCACCCATTTATCAGAAAAACCGTTTTCAATGCTCCAGTTGTAAAGTAAAATCATTAAAGAACAGGATGAATTTTTCAACTCTTGCTCAAGTTTTTCTAATTGGCGATTAATAATTTCTTTGTTTTGTAATATTTCCTGCATTTGCTGTAAATCAAATAAAAAATCTTCTTTGCTGATTTTTTCTTCATTGTTGTCTTCTATTTCTATAGAAGTTTGATTTATTTCATCAATTATAGCCAAATTTTTTGGCTCTTCCAATTTTCTCTGATAACTTTCGTAAAACTTATTTATTGCTTCTACTCTAGAAATGTTAAAATTATATTTTGCAGCGTCTATGTTTTTTTTCTTACAATACTCGATAATATCTCTACTGTTGGACATCGCTTTTTACCTCGTTTTTTATTCTAAGGTGTGATTTTGACATGGTTTATATATAAAAATATTAATTGAATATTAAGTCCTACATTCCTAGACCTTAAGAACAGGGCAATCTCACCAAAGTTCATGAATTGATCAGTTTTTTGAGATAGTTGATGTTTAAAGCTGCCTTCCATTGCCTAAAAGCGATGCCGTGAGCAGTGGACTGATCTCTTTCAAGCATTTGCAGCACTAGTTTTCGCAACGTTGAAAAATTTTCAGCCGCGTCCCCATTGCATCTATTGTAATAATACAACCTGCAATAGGAAGAGATTTTAATAAAGAGGGAATGCCTTTAATCTCGTTAGATTTATCAGGCGTTTTTACTGAGCCAATCGTTATTCCACTATGGGCGACATAAGCATTAATGAGATGTAATGGTTTTTGATCAAGAGATACATTATCTGATTTTCGCAGTGTCTTTCCATCAAGGGCAACGATATCGTTTGGTTTTAATATTGTCCTAGAAATAGACCATTCAATAATGAGTCAAAGGCGTAATATCCCTCTGTGCCGTTTCTATACCCGAAGCGTTTCAATTTTAGGTGTTTAAAAAGAAAGATTACAAGAGATTGAACAGATTTTTTCATGAAAAAGCGGAGGAATACTTGCGGTATTTCGAGCATTTTTCGGGAAAAAATCTGTTCAAGGTCGTAGTAAGATTTCATTTTAAACACCTAAAACTGAAACGCTTCGGGTATAGGTTTAAGAAAATTAAGATTGGAAACAGCCAGGGTATATTACACGATAATGAGGATTATAGTTTTCTCCCATATAAACAATCATAGAGCCTGGTTTTACTTCGATAGCGTCATAAGTGCTAGGACTTGTTAAGGTAACTTTGTAAGAAGGACTATGTGAAAGCTCGTCACCAAAGACACGTTGCTCTTTAGCGCGCATCACAAAATCACCTATATCATCAGGAAACTGCGAATAAGTGACCGAGTGATCAGATTGATTATCAAGACCAATACAAAAGTGTGTTTCTGCAAAAAGCTGTGAACCAAACAAAATTAATCCCAATCCTAGCAAAGTTTTTAAAATAAACTTTTTATCCATATTATCTCCTCAATACAATTGATTATTACCACGTATACTTTATATAAAAAGTTAGATCAGCATACTATAATCATAAAAAAAGCTAAAGCCAAGTATAGGTGTAACAAATACCTAAGTATCCCTTAAGCTTTGTAACCGTTGACGCCATTGACCGTTCACGTCTAGCTGTTAATTTCTCTTATACTTACATATGAATAGTGACGAATAGACCTCTTAATATTGTGATAATAAATACCACTGGGAGAGGTGTAATATAGGTAGTAGTCACAATTACCGATAGCAAAAAAATTATTAAACGGGGGAAATCTTATGCGTAGTGGGAAACTTTTTGATGCCAAACTCAAATTATCATTTGAGCGGGATAAAGTAGCAGTAGGCAACCTTTCCACCGTAGGTGCTGGTGCTTACGCCCAACTTCAGAGTGTGAATCGCGAAAACTTTTGTTCAGAATTGAAAACAACTGTTATCAATCGAGGCGTACTTAGAAATGCTGATACCCTACCTGAGCTTGAAGAAGCTAAACTGATTGTGTTAGAGGAAAGAAAGAAAGCGATTTCTGAACAAATTAATCAAATAACAAAGCTAAACCCATCCCTTATAAAAAATGAAAACACTAAAAAATTCCTGCTCATTAAAGAAGTGCTAGAAGATTTTATTGAAAACATTCTTTTTTATGAAAAGCAATCTGTCATTAGTATCATGGCGAAGAAGACAGTGGAAGGAAGAGGATTTGTCTCAGGTACAGGAGAAGAGGGGGTGTCAGCACTAAGACCGGTTTACATACAGTACGACGACCATATTGAAAAACTTAAAACGATTAACCTTGCAACTAATCTCAAACTGGCTTTACCAACCTTAGATGAATTTATTGCAAACCCTGTTTATGATGCGGAAGAATGGATTAACAATATTCAAGATACAATCACAGAGTATACGGACACCACCGTGGGAAACGATATTTTTGGATTACTACAAGAAAATTGGTTTCAATCGTTAAATGAACATACTAAGCTACTAATCGCTCGTATTAACATGATCGCAAATGGTTCCTTAGATGATGAAATTAGTCAGTTAACTGATCATATAAATGCGTTTAACAAAACATATGATAAGCCATCTCAGGTGTTCGAGGACAAATTAGCTGAGTTAGTAGAACTAAAAGCGCTTGTGACCCATGCCGAAACAAAAATCGAAAAAGCGAAAAATTCGTTGTTATCTCCTGCTCATACTGTGCTTAAAGCAATAAATGTAGAAGAAGATTTTCGTGAAGCATGTAAGAGATTGAATAATGTCATCGATAAAAAGGACACATCAGAAGAATCAAAAAAAATTGGACGACGAACTTTGGCTTGTGCTCAAAAAATATATAAACAAAATATGATCACCAAAGAAGAGCTGCCTACATTGACGAAATTTGTTAATGGCACTGCCAATGTGCTTGACGATCCAAGTGCGGAGCATAGAGAGGCGCATATCAACAACACAGTAGAAGCACTTAGCATGAAGCGTCCATGGGGAAAAATGATAGGAGGAGCCATGATCGGCGTTTGTGGTGGGCTTTTAATTACTTTGTCCATTGGAATTGCCATCGCCACTTTTGGTGGAGCAACGCCACTCAGTGCATTAGGGCTTGCCCTTGGCGGTGGTATGATCTTGGCTAGCTCGACGATTGCGGTAATGGGGGTGACAGGATTAGCTTTGACCACGGCAGCTACTTTATTTTCTAATCGTGCTAGAAAAGAAATCGTAGCAAAAGAAAAACTAGTAGAAGAAGGGATACTATTACAAAGGCTATGATTAAATCACTCTAAACGTCGGCTGCGCGGCAGATTTGAAACGCCAGTTCTGGTTAAGCTTATTCAGAACTGGCGTTTTCTAAGCTGTTATTATTGATCACGATCGCTTTGCTCTGTCGGTGGGATGTCTGCAACAAGGACAGGACCATCAATTTTCAAAGAATCAAATTCTGCCTTATCGATGTGGATAAAGCGTTGGGTAATCTTACGCGATGAAATATGCACTTGCTCGACATCACTATGTGCTTGAGCAATACGTTTGGCCAGATTATCCATACGCATTTGAAAACGCTCAAAATCATCTGCTAGCAGTCTTAAGTGTTTTTGAATTTCATGAACTTGTTTGCGCGTAGCTGCATCTTTTAAAACTGCACGAATAGTGGTGAGGACTGCCATCATGGTAGTGGGTGAAACCATCCAGACGTTGGCATTTTGTGCTATTTCTACCAAGTCGGAATGTCTGGCATGAATTTCAGCAAAAACTGCTTCTGCTGGAATAAACATAATCGCACCTTCTGCAGTTTCGCCAGGGATGATATATTTTTCAGCGATATCTTGAATATGTTTGCGGATGTCGATTTTGAATTGTTTTTCTGCTTGTTGCCGCTCGTGATCCGAAATTGATGAATCAATTAGCAAACGGAAATTTTCCAAAGGAAATTTGGCATCAATTGCTATGTTGCCCGTTGGTTCCGGTAAAAATAACATGCAATCTGGTCGCCTATGGTTGCTTAATAAATGCTGAAAACTAAAATGCTGCTCTGGAATCATATTATAAATGAGAGCGGATAGTTGCACTTCGCCAAACGTGCCACGAGAACGTTTATCATTTAAAATTTCTTGTAAGCTGACGACACTACTTGAAAGTTCTGTAATTTTCTTTTGTGCGGCATCGATTAACGCTAATCGTTTAATCACATCACTAAATGTTTCAGTTGTTTTCTCAAAGCCTTCTGCTAAACGTTTTTCTACTTGCTGATTAATTTCTTTTAACTTGGTTTCTGTTGTTTGAGTTAATTGATCAACACGTCTGCCTAATTCTTTGGCATAATCGGTTAATGCTTCTTTGACTTGCAGGCGATTTTCTTGTACGCCTTTTTGTAAGGTATCTTGCAATATTTTCAAGGTTTCTAATTGTCTTTCATCGAAGCGTGCCCGATGATGGGAAAATGCTTGTTGCAATTGTTCTTTTAAATCAGCCGATTGCTGTGTTTGTTCAATACGGAAATGCGATAATTTTTCCAGCAAATTTTCTCGCAATTGTTGGGCGGTTTTTTCATGAGATGACCCTGCCAATATTTGCCGAATAAATAAAAATAAAAGAACAACTAAAATGCCGGCGTTTGAGCCGATGAGTATGTACATCAACATGAAGCTATCCTTGTGATGAGGTATACCCGAAGCGTTTCAGTTTTAGGTGTTTAAAATGAAATCTTACCGCGACCTTGAAAAGATTTTTTCATGAAAAATGCTCGAAATACAGCAAGTATTCCTCCGCTTTTTCATGAAAAAATCTTTCCAATCTCTTGTAATCTTTCATTTTAAACACCTAAAACTGAAACGCTTCGGGTATATACCCGAAGTGTTTCAGTTACCCTGCTTGAACCTAGAAACGGCGGTTGGGCGCGAGTGCGAGGTGTAACA
>Ga0206865_1002_pt1 | contig 88180 bp, 83 predicted proteins | sample Alteio_BWOrgCont_39_FD_152628 | JGI IMG/M metagenome (GOLD analysis project Ga0206865, IMG submission 152628) | Enriched cells from forest soil in Barre Woods Harvard Forest LTER site, Petersham, Massachusetts, United States -... | ecosystem: Environmental > Terrestrial > Soil > Temperate forest >...
GATAGGCTGATATTCAGGCATACTTATGGCAATTGGGGGTTCATCGAATCTTTATTTAGTTTCATTACTTGTTGCATTTTATTATTAACTATTAACGAAATTAACACTGACAATCCGTTTACTTTAAAGATAGCCCAGCGAATTACAGTTATCGGTATAATATATATAGCTTATGGTTTAATAAACATTGCAGCTTCTTATTATATGTACGCAAAAATTGCGAAAATGGAAAGCCAGTTTAGTGTACGCTATATCAGTTTTCCGGGTGACCTGTCTTGCATCAAATCGGGAATATTTATACTTATCGTATCCTTTATTTACCGCATTGGTGTTACTTATCAGGATGAAAACCAATTAACCATATAATATGCCAATCATCGTAAATCTGGATGTAATGATGGCTAAACGTAAAATGTCACTTAATGATCTGCAAGAAAAAGTAGGCATCACGCTGGCTAACTTATCTATTTTGAAAACAGGTAAGGCCAGGGCTATTCGTTTTGAAACCCTTGAATTAATATGTAAGGCACTTGATTGCCAGCCGGGAGATATTCTTGAACATAAACCTGATTAAAAAGCATAAACGAATGTTGATAAATAATACGCCCGTCTAAATAGAATTCAAACTTTTAATTATATCTCCCAATGAAAAAAAACGCACTATTTTTCTTGTTTGTTTTGCTTCAGAATATCGACATTACCTTTGCAAAGGCCCCAATTAATATTTTCCATTCGGGATCAGCAATAGAAGTTGGTCAAAAGGACGATCTTGCATTATTGTGCAGAATATGGGGGATGCTCAAATATCATCATCCAGCTGTTATTCAAGGCACTTATAACTGGGACCAAGAATTGATTACAATATTACCGACATATAGTGCAAATAAAAATAAGGCAGAGCGTAATGAAATACTTTTAAAATGGGTTAGCAATTTTGGCCCTGTACCCCAAACTCCCCCAATTGCTGATAGTTTGCTTGCCAATGCTAAACTAAAGCCCGATTATACATGGATCGGAAAAAGTAAATTATCTCCCCAGTTAGTTAATTTATTGATATCAGTCAGTAACTTCCATTCTTCAGGTGATCAAAAATATGTTAAATACCTTGCGGACGATGACATTGTCATCCCTTCTTTTATTAACGAAGATGGGTATACGCAAATGACCTACCCCACTGCTGATTACCGGCTGTTAGCGGTCTTTAGATATTGGAATATCATTGAGTACTGGTATCCATATAAATATTTAACTAAGCAAAAATGGGAAGATTGTTTAATTCCATTTATTAATGAAGCTTTAGCCGCACAAGATGAATTGGCTTACACGCATCTAATACAAAAAATGGCAGGCACCATACAGGATAGTCATGCAGTGGTTAACTTCAAAAAATCAGATGAATATAACGGAATGTGGGTTATGCCATTCACGGTTAAATTCATTGAAGATAAAGCCGTAGTCAATTCTGTAAATCCAAAAGCACCGGAAGCCGCCAGCATTAAAATTGGAAACATAATACAGGCTATAGATGGAATACCTGTTGAAAAAATAGTGGAAAACAAAAAACCGTATTTATCAGCTTCTAACCAGGCAGTGGTGTTACGTGAAACTGCCAAACTTCTTAATCGAAGTTGTGATTCAACAAGTAAATTAAGCATAAAAAATAATGATGGGGAAACACTGCTTTTGACAGTAAAAAACAGTCATTATTCACCCTATACCATTGTTAAAGCGTACGATTTCGCCTATCAAAAAGACTCCACTACCTTTATCCTACCCGAAAATGTATTGTATATAAATGCTGGTACCTTTAAAGCCACACAGGTGGATTTAGTTAAACAGCAACTTAAAAAGGTAAAGGGATTGGTTTTAGATGCAAGGCAATACCCAAGAACCGGAGCAGGCAGCGTAATTAGCCTGCTGCAAAAGTTATTACTTGCAGACAAAGCCCCAATGTCCAAATTCTCCAGTAACGTAAAGGGCTATCCCGGATTATTTATATTTTCTAAGCCCTTCATAATAGGAGAAGCCAATGCTGATTATTATAAAGGCAAAGTAATGATTTTGGTAAACGAAGAAACACAAAGCACAAGTGAGTTTTTAACTATGGCATATCAACTCGCTCCTAATGCTATGGTAGTTGGATCATTAACGGCTGGTGCTGATGGTAATGTAACATACCCATTTACATTGCCCGGAGGCTTCACTACACAAATTACCGGCTTGGGCGTTTATTACCCCAACGGCAAAGAAACACAGCAGGTAGGTATAGTGGCGAACGTAAAAGTTAAACAAACAATAACTGGTTTCCGTAATCATAAAGATGATTTGTTAGATAAGGCAGTGGAAGTTATCGTTAATAAGATGGATTAAAATGGATTTTTGTGTCCATTCCAAAATGTATGTTTTATAGCCGGTAAACAAAAACACACAAACAATAGCATAAACAAATCTTTAGCGAAGCCGTTTTTATGTAGGCCTGTGCAAGACACTTACATAAATGCCGGAGCTTTATACGCTAAATATTACAACTTTCCAGTCATTTTTAAGAGGACATTTAGCTTTTATTTCGGCTAATTTCGTAGCGAAAGCGTTTTGAAAAAAGGCGGCGGGAAGTTTGTCCAACCGTTTAAAAATTGCCGTATATTTAACGGTCATCTTTAATAAGAACAGACAGCTTCGTAACAAATACCTCAACCAGTTTACCCTATTGAACCTGAAAAGCCTATATACCAGTTAAATCAAATAAGATGAATAAAAATCTGTACATTTTATTAATTGTGTTTTTGGGACTGGCCACAGTCGCCTCCATATTGAACACCGTGATCAGGTTGCAAATTGGAGGAGAAATGTTTACCCTCGACTCCTACATTGCATGGTTTTTAGTAATCCAAAGTACTGGTGTTATAGGATCAATATTGTTGCTGAGGTATTATTACCAGCAGAACTACCATTTTGTCTTTTTTTCCGGAATTGTTGGTATTATAGCAAATCTTGGCTTTGCTACTGTCTTTTGCGTTATTTTAACGTCAGGACGATTAAGAAGCTATTATATGCCTGCACAAGTCGTTGAATTATGTGCAACAACTGTGTACGCGGCGGGCCTTATATTTTCAAATACGCGGAAAAGATATTGGTTAAAGCTGACAGGAATTTTCGCGTTGGTGATTTGCCTCGTTTTACTGTCGGCAATTATTGGAAACATGTATCCTAAAGATGTCGACCTTAACAGGCTTTTAGGCAGGGTTGTCCAATGGACGCCAGTGGCCTGGAGCCTGGTTAATATTATGTTTATCATGAATTTTGTAGGTGAGATGAGGGCATTAAATGCCGAAAATAATAAAGCACCAACGCAGAAATCTTTAGAAGGGGTGTTTGGTTTCCTGGCGGTAACAACTTGTGTATTTACCATAGTAACAGGGACATTATTAATTAATGAGAGCTATCAGCAATTATTTTGGAAAAATTACAATTCTGACCAGGCGAAGCAAATGGTTAAGTTAGCCGGGGGAGTTAAAACCTTTAGTGATGGCAAAGGCGACAGCCTGCATTATATTTTAATAAAACCGCAGGCTTATGACCCGCAAAAGAAGTACCCCTTAGTTGTGTGCCTGCCTTATGGTGGTTACGAGGCCGGGGCCGCCGAGATCCTGTCAGCAGGTGTTAGCAGAAGCACATACCCTGCATTTATTTTTGTACCCTATTGCCCGGACGGCGAAGGCTGGGGCGGTATTCCCGGGGTTCCTTCGCTGGATTCATTGGTTTATGAAACCATCAGTGCGCTGGCTGATCCGGGAATAGATGTAAAAAGATGTTACGTAACGGGTATATCACGAGGTGCATACGGGACCTGGCAATTTATTTGTACCCGCCCGGATATGTTTGCCGCTGCGATGCCGGTTTCGGGAGCCGGCGACCCTAAACTTGCATCAAAAATTATTAATATGCCCATATGGGCTTTCCATGGCGCAAAAGACAAGAACGTTCCTGTAAGCGGCTCGCGGAACATGATCGCAGCGATAAAAAAAGCGGGCGGCCACCCGAAATACACGGAGTATCCGGACGAAGGGCACAGCATTTGGGACAAGGTTAATGAAACACCGGGTTTATGGAACTGGCTATTTGCGCAGAAACGCCCATGATAGAATTTTAGTGGTTAGTGTAGTGACCCATACTGTTATACTTATAGACTGAGAATAAGCAAAACTAACTGATCATTGACCCTCGTAGGCCCGCTGAAGGGTTTTGATATCAACTTTCTTCATTGTCATAAAAGCTTCCGTAATACGCGCGATCTGTTCGGCGTTGCCGTTTTTGAGTGCTTCTAACATAACTGTCGAAGCCACCTGCCAGGATACGCCATATTTATCTTTCAGCCAGCCGCATTGGCCGGCTTCGCCATCAGCAGAAAGCGCCGACCAATAGTAGTCTATCTCTTCCTGGGTTTCACAGGGGATCAATAGCGATACTGCGTCGTTAAAGCCGAATCCATGCGGATGCGCACTATCCATAGCGGCCAGCCAGGTTTTATCGATGTAAAAATCAGCGAACAAAAGTGTGCCCGCTTTATCCGGCCCCATATCTTCCGGCCGTGGAGCGGTGGTACCGCGTTTGCTATCTTTAAATACAGAGCAGTAAAAGTCGATAGCTTCATCGGCTTTACCCGCTACCGGCTGGGTGAACAGCAGCGATGGCGTGATCACCGGCCGCTCCTCACCCGAGGGGTTAGTGAGGATGAGTTGCCAGGATACGCCATATTTATCGGCTACCCAGCCATAGCGTTCACTAAACGGGTATCTATCCAACGGCATCAGTGCTTTTCCGTCCCTGATCAGCTTGGCCCAAACCTCATCGATATGCTTTGCGGCATCGGGGTCACGCGAGGGATCGAAATTGATAAAGAATGAAATGGAGGGATTGATTGCCAGCTTGTGCCCTGAACTGATACCCAGGAACGGCTGGCCGGCGATGGTAAATTCAACGATTTCGCATTCGTCGCCCGGTATGGAAAAATGACTGACGTAATTGACAGCAGAGTTGGGCATTAAGGTTGCGTAGAATTCAGCTGCCTGTTTTGCTTCCTGGCCGAACCAGAGGTGTGGTTTGATGGGTAACATAGATAAATAATTTTGATGTTATATATGGTTAAAAATTGTAAGCGCCAATTGTTTTAATCAAATTTATTTAGCTGCTTTAAAACCAGATTGTTTTCTGCGTCCACCGGGCGTCTGTATAGATCCCTGCGCTCGTTCCGCGTACGATGGCGGATGTGGGGGCGAAAAAATGACAAGACCGACAAAAGGCAAACCACTATAAGCCCATGTTTGCACAAAGATAAAAACCAAAAACCGCCTCTTTGGTGACACTATATTGTCAGTAAAGGCCATTTTTATTCGTGAACATAATGCTATAACAACCTAATAATCAACATGTTCATAAAAGTGTGCGCATGAAAAAACGCGAACACGCGAACAACAATTCTGCGTAAAAGTGACTGTCGGCGCTCAAAACATGTTCATTTTGCCGGCGTTAAACCTTGTTAAAATCGTTATCCAATCGCTTTTAAATTAAAGTCAGCATATTTTTTTCTGTTGGCAACAGCAATCATAAAGCAGATTGCGGTTAATGTTCCTAAAATAGATGGGATAAACTGGCTGTAAGGTTGATACTGCGGAAAAACTGTTCCTGAAAAAGCAGATAATAGACCGGTAAAAGCGCTCACCATTTTTAAAATATGTTCATATAGCCATAGGTTTCCATATGTTTTGGTGGGTATAAAGTATCTGCCCAAATCATAGATGATCATAAAAAATAACCAGCCTACCGTACTATAAATAATTACTGGCGACCAAATCATGCCAATAGATTTAAAATAATAAAGGAAGTACAGCACCGATATCAGCGATATGAGGCATACAAAAACATCGGTGAACTTAGGAATATTTGACTTTGCTTTGATGGCACGGTAGCCCGAAAATGCCTGGTACCCGCTCAATACGGTTATAACCAGCAAAAAAGCATTTCTTCCGTATATAAACACCCCAATTAGTCCGGTTAAAATAACGATAGACATCAGGAAGAGAAATAGCCGCCCGGTTCGCCGGTGTAACTTCTTTCCTTTTATGGCAATAATTGCTATTAAGCCGATGATTAGCGCTAACGAACCCGCCGCAATGTGTACCGCGATATTGATTTTGTGAATAAGTGATAGATTTTCCATTGTTGTTTTTTTAACAAAGAAAAGTCTAAAACTAAGAGCAATCGTCCTGAAAGGTAGGGAAAGACCTATAAATTCAGGGGCTAACCGCCTTTCGGCATTCCAAAGGTGTTTGGCCGGTAGCTTCCTTAAAAATTTTGTTGAAAGAAGACTTTGAACGAAAGCCGGAATCGAAAGCGATCCCCAAGATCGAATAAGCGGCCAGTGCCGGGTCTTTAAATTTAACTATAACCTGCTGTACCCGGTAGCCGTTTACAAAATTAAAAAAATTGGATCCTGACTTTTGATTGATAACCTGCGAAAGCTGGTTTGCCGTGATCCCCAGCTCGGCGGCGAGCATAGCAAGACTAAGGTCTTCTTTCAAAAAAGATTTCTGTCGATCCATATGAAGTTTTAACCGGGTAAAAATTTGATCGGCCTTATCATCGCTCAACCCAGAATTCTTATAGTTTGCTGCTGTGCTATCTTCATTAAGAATTTCCTGGACGGGTATATCACGGTTAAATACTGCATCCTGGTGCAGACCACAGAACCCGATAAAAAAAACGTAAACCGTGAGGATGGCCCCAACAACTGCGAAAAGATTGGAGTAACCTACCAACCCGTAACTAACACCATATTTAATAAACAGAAATAACCCTATAAAAAGAATAAGCAACGATACAACAATCCATTTTAACCAGTTCAGGTTTATTTTTTCGGTATAGGAATAACTGTTTGGCAGTTGTTTTCGATACCTTAAAAGCAGCAGAAAGCTTAGCACAACGTAGCAGCCCGGAACAAGTGCCAATAACCCGGTTACGGAATACGTAACCCATGGATTTAATGAGCTGCGAAAATGCGGGAACCCATCTTTAAGATACAGGTAATTTTCGTTTGCGTAATAGAGGAAAAAAGCAATGCAATTAAAAATGAAAAATGGCAGCAAATGGATCAGTATGTTTTTCCACTTAAAGCCCGTTGGGAGAGATAGTGAACGGATATAAAAATACAGCACCGGCGAATTAATGAGCGGCAGGGAGAAACCTAACAACTGTATATAGGCCGGCAAAATGGGTGCGGCAGATAAGTTATCGTAATAAAAACCCAATTGCAATGCAATCATCCCCATCCATAGCATTAGGATCCTGTCGCTATGTGAGTTTTTTGGCTTAGCCTTTAATAACAGAATGAAAAATAAGCCATTAATGGCACCGGTTAGTATTAACGATCTGAGCAGCATTTATTATAAAATACCAAATTAGCCAAATTAGCATATAATTTATGGTTAATTGTTGTGATGCGTATAAAAACAGTACACCCCGATCCACTTGCATGGCGCCGTTGCACCTGGCATCCGTGCTTGTGGCACCTTACAAGTAGCCCACACACGGAAACCGATGATGAAATCAAAGGAAAAATTTGCGCAAAGATAAGAAGCGCAAATAACTCAATTGGTGGCGTTATTTTGTCAGTAAATGCGATTTTTTGCGTGAACAAGAAATTGCAAGTTGCTATAAATCAACATCTAATAAAAAAAAGGTTTTGAGTTGTGTGAACACGTGAACAAATGAACACGCAATGCTGCATAGAGCTGGACGTTGGCTATAAAAATGTGTTCGTTTGAGGGCGGTAAATTTTGCCAAAATCCCCGGGTAGAATCGGCCTAAAAACAACAAAACCCCGAGCCTTTGTCTCTAAAAAAGATTGTAAAACGCTCATCGGGCTAAATATTATAGCTAAAGACCGGTATTACACGCGATATTTCAAAACTAATCCACTATTGAACTTTGACGCACAGGGAGTTATAAAAAAAGTAAAAAAAATTAAAATTAGCCCTTGCAGAATATGCATTTCTGTCTATATTTGCACTCCGCAAAACGGAAAGGAGTTTTGAAGAAAACGACTTACACAAAATGCGAAAGTAGCTCAGTTGGTAGAGCACGACCTTGCCAAGGTCGGGGTCGCGAGTTCGAATCTCGTCTTTCGCTCAAATCCCTTCCACAAAGAAGGGATTTATTGTTAAAAGGTTATATTTGTTCTCACAATGATATAACTTTCAATGGTTTGACACCTGCTCAGATGGTGGAACTGGTAGACACGCAGGACTTAAAATCCTGTTCCCGTAAACGGAGTGCGGGTTCGATTCCCGCTCTGAGTACAAAGCCCCGATTTAGGGGCTTTGTTGTTAAAGCAAATCCCGCCCGATCAGATTTCACTCATTCCCTTTAAAACATCCGCAATAATATCATTCTCAAATCCGCGGCTTAAGGCGTATTGCTGCAGCTTGTACCGGCGTTTATAAGCATCTTTCTCCTTTACCAATGGGGCTTTTTTGGTTAAAATGGTATTCAACTTCTCTATGTAAGCATCCCCATCAATGGTTAGCAGCGCCTTTTTTATTAAAACATCGGGTACCCGCTTAAACTTAAGGCCCTGTTTTATCTTCAGCTTCCCCCACCCTTTCTGGTTAAACTTGCCACGGGCGTAAGCCTTGGCAAACCGCTCTTCGTTTAAAAAATTACCGGTTATCAGGGTGCTGATAATGTTTTCCACCACGTTTTGATGTTGTCCCCATTCGTACAGTTTATCCCTTACCTCCTGCTGCGAACGTTCCTGGTAGGCGCAGTAATGCTCGGCTTTGGCATAGGCAGTTTGCTCATCAAAAATTATTTTCGTTTTGGGGCTTTCCATCAAAACCAAAATTCGTTAAAAATTCTTCTATTGATAGAAATTATAAGCAAATTCGTAAAATGTCCGCCAATCAATATTTAATATCCCAGGTTCAGCAGATCATCGGCGCAGAAGGCGCAATTGTAAACGATTACAGCATCAACACCCTCATAACCGATAGCCGGCGCATCAGCAACCCGGCAGAGGGCTTGTTTTTTGCATTGAGCGGTCGTCGCAACGGGCATGAGTTTATAGCCGAAGCTTTTGCGACCGGCGTTCGTAGCTTTGTAATAAAACAAGGAGCTGAAATTAAAGCGCCAGGAGCTAATTTTTTAATTGTGCCTGATGTATTGGCCGCTTTGCAAACCCTGGCGGCACACCATCGCAACCAGTTTAAACTGGAGGTGATTGGCATCACAGGCAGCAATGGCAAAACTATTGTAAAAGAATGGCTGTACCAGCTGATGTGCCCCGATAAAAACATTGTGCGCAACCCTAAAAGCTATAATTCGCAAATTGGTGTGCCTTTATCCGTTTGGCAGATCAACGAAAAAAACAACCTTGGTATTTTTGAAGCGGGCATATCCACAGTCGGCGAAATGAGCAAGCTGGAACAAATTATAAAACCTACCATCGGCGCTTTAACCCATATTGGTCCTGCCCACGACGAAGGTTTTGAAAGCCGCGACCAAAAGATAAAGGAAAAGCTTATTCTTTTTAAGGACAGCAAACTGCTGATTTACAATTACGAGCAACTGCTTGATTTTAACGACGACATCCATGCAAAGGAGCGTTTTACATGGAGCACTAAGTTTAAACAAGCCGACCTGTATGTATTTAGCGGTACGGTCATCAAAAGAAACTTTTACCTGCGAGCCAAATTTAAGGGCGAAGAAATAGAATGTTTGATTCCCTACCAGGATGAGGCTTCGGTTGAAAACGCAACGGTATGCTGGGCGACTATGCTGGCCATGGGCTACACCCCGGCTATTGCAGATGAGCGCATTGAGCATCTGAACCCGGTGAGTATGCGCCTGGAGCTGAAAACCGGCATTAACAATTGTTCGGTTATCGATGACTCCTACAATTCAGACATCCAGTCATTGGAGATTGCGCTTAACTTTCTAACACAGCAAAATCAGCATCCCAAAAAAACGCTGATCCTGTCGGATATTTTCCAAAGCGGGTTACAGCCTGCTGTGCTATATAAGCAGGTGGCCGAGATGATCAAAACCAAAAAGGTGGATAAGTTTGTTGCTGTGGGCGAGGCGCTGAATACCTACAAAGACGAATTTGATGTGCCTGAAAAGTATTTTTATGCGGATACACCGTCCATGCTGCAACATTTGCGTTCGCTTAACTTCAGGGAAGAAACCATCCTGATAAAAGGTTCGCGTAGTTTTGAGTTTGAGTCGATAAGTCGTGCCCTGGTGCAAAAGGCGCATGAAACGGTAATGGAGATTAACCTGAACGCCTTGCTCAACAACCTTAACTTTTACCGCAGCAAACTTAAACCGGGCGTAAAGGTAATGGCCATGGTAAAAGCTTTTTCTTACGGCAGCGGCACTTTCGAGCTGGCAAATATCCTGCAATACAACAAGGTTGATTATTTGGCCGTGGCCTATATTGACGAGGGCGTTTCTCTGCGTAAAAATGGCATAATACTACCCATTATCGTGCTCAACCCGGAGGCATCAGCATTTGACAAGCTTAGCGAATACACCCTTGAACCTGTTATATACAGCTTCGGACTATTTGATGATTATATAAAATATGCGCAGCAGCAGGAAATTTTTGATTACCCCATCCATATAAAAATTGATACCGGCATGCACCGGCTTGGCTTCGAAAGTTTTGAAGTAGAATTGTTATGTGATTTGCTGGAAGACAACAGGTATGTAGATGTAAAGTCGGTATTCTCGCACCTTGCGGCCAGTGAGGCAAGTCAACACGATGAGTTCACCAAAACGCAGATCAGCAATTTTGAAGAATCCTTTAAATTAATTGAGGAGACGCTGGGCCATTCTGTAATTAAGCATTTATGCAACACATCAGGAATAACACGCTGGCCCAATGCACAATATGATATGGTGAGGGTGGGCATTGGCCTGTATGGCATTGACGCTGCAGTACCGGCCACCGACAGTGGTTTACAACCTATCGCCAGTCTTAAAACAAGTATATCGCAGGTAAAAAAAGTAAAAGCCGGCGAAACCATCAGCTACAGCCGGAGCGGCAGTTTAACCGGCGATGGCAAAATTGCAACCGTTAGGATTGGTTATGCCGATGGTTATCTGCGCGCATTTGGCAATGGCGTGGGCAGGATGCAAGTGCGGGGCGTATCGGTACCCACCGTGGGCAATATCACTATGGACATGTGCATGCTGGATGTAACGGGAATAGACGCGCAGGAAGGCGATGAGGTGATTATTTTTAATGAGCAACAGCGGATTGAAGAGCTTGCCGCACAGATTGGCACTATCCCCTACGAAATATTAACTAATATTTCGCAACGGGTAAAAAGAGTGTACTTTTATGAGTAGAAATTGTTTTTACCATGAAAAGAATAGCAAAAGCCCTTTTAAACTACTTTGTTAAGGGGCTGTTAATTGTTGTGCCGCTGGGAGCTGCGTTTATTTTAATTTTCTGGGCCGTTAGAACCATCGACAATGCGCTTAATTTAAGCGGCATTTTGCTGGGCGATTCAAAAACTGGAAAGCCTATTTACATCCCCGGGCTGGGCATATTAAATGTTTTGGTGCTTATCCTTATTGCCGGTATTTTAGTGACCAACGTAGTTACCGACCCTATAAAACGGTGGTTTAACCGCTGGTTAAACAGGTTGCCCCTGTTCAAGTTCCTGTATTCCTCCATTAAAGATCTCACCGAAGCATTTGTAGGCGAAGAGAAAAAGTTTAACGAACCTGTTTTGGTTGAGGTTAATGAATACGGACTGAAAAAAATCGGCTTTATGGTTCAAAAGGATTTGGCTGCATTAAACTTACCCGGCGAGGTGGCCGTTTATTTCCCCTTCTCCTACTCTTTTGCCGGGCAGGTTGTTATTATATCTGCAACAAAAGTTACACCGATTGACCGCAGTGCCGCTGATATGATGAAGTTTGTGATTTCGGGCGGCGTAAGCGGGCTTTAGTTTGGCTACTGCAACTTCATTTTTTTTATTTCAAAATAGTATCTTTAGCTTAAAACATTCATGATATTTTGGCAATGAGCTTCCTTGTGCGAAATAAGCAGATTATTTTTTACGGCGTCTCGCTGGCAATCCTTATTTTACTTTTAAAATGGCTCGAGATGCGTTACATACTGGTCGACCAGCAACTGGAAACATATGGCGGGTTCGTAGCCGTGATCTTTACAGCATTGGGTATATGGCTGGCTTTAAAACTGCGCAAGCCTAAGGTGGAAACGGTAATTATTGAAAAACAGGTTTATATTGAAAATCAAACTGGTTTTGTTTTAAACGACAAGGAAGTAAAGCGGCTCAACCTGAGCAAACGCGAGCTGGAAGTTTTACAATTGATGGCCCAGGGCCTAAGCAACCAGGAAATAGCTGAAAAACTTTTTGTATCGCTTAATACTATAAAAACCCATTCGGCGCAGGTTTTTGAAAAAATGGAAGTGAAACGGCGTACGCAAGCTGTTGATATGGGTAAAAAATTAAGTCTGATTGAGTAATTTACTCATGCTTAAGTACCAAATAAGGGCGTTTTCTTCAAAATCACCCTAAAGTATTACTGCAAATTGTTTTGGGATATTCACTTTTGGCTGAACAAAACATAAAACGATGAAAAGAAACATTATTATTTGCGGTTTGATAGCCGGGCTTATTGTCACCATTTTGATGATGGGTGAAATGGCCAATTTATTTAAGATTGAAGGTAGCCTGTTATTGGGTTACACCACTATGCTGGTGGCTTTTTCGCTGATATTTGTTGCCGTTAAAAATACGCGTGATAAGTATAACGATGGTGTGATAACCTTTGGCAGCGCTTTTAAAATTGGGCTGATGATCACGCTTATTGCGTCAACCATGTATGTGATAGTATGGCTATTTGACTATTATTACTTTGTTAATGACTACCTGGAAAAATATTACGCTCATCAAATTGCAGCTATGAAGGCTAAAGGCGCTACACAAGCGCAGGTAGCCAAGGCGGTAGCCGATGCATCGGCCTTTACAAAATTATATAAAAACCCATTTATTAACGCCGCCTACACTTATAGGGAAATATTACCGATGGGGCTTGTTGTTTCGCTGGCGGCTGCTTTGATTTTAAAGCGTAAGGCAACAAGTGAAGATATAGTGATGACCAGTTAAATTGATAACGATGACTGTACCCGAAATTATGGCCGACCTGCAAGCGCACGGCAGCGAAAGCATCAAAAAGATTTTGTTAAAGCATGGTATAAAAGAACCTTTTTTTGGTGTAAAGATTGAACACCTGAAAACCATAGAAAAAAAGGTTAAACCGGATTACGAGGTTGCCCTTGGTTTGTATGCTACCGGCAATGCTGACGCCATGTACCTGGCGGGCCTGATAACGGACGATTCAAAAATGACCAAAGCCGACCTGCAAACCTGGGTAACGGAAGCTGTATCCAACAATATCAGCGAATACACCGTGCCATGGGTAGCTGCCGGTAGTAATTACGGGTACGAATTGGCTCTTGACTGGATAGATGATCCCCGGCCGCACATTGTGGCGGCGGGCTGGGCAACCCTTGGCAATATCGCCGCTTTAAAGCCAGATGACCAATTGGATATAGCATCTTATAAGTTGTTGCTCAACAGGGTGGTAAAAACTATCCATCAGGGCGAGAATAGGGTACGATCTGTCATGAATGTTTTTGTGGTATCTGTTGGCACCTACATAGACGCACTAACTAATGATGCTATTGCGGCCGCCAATCAAATTGGCGCAGTAACCATCGATCAGAACGGAACTGCCTGCAAGGTTCCGGATGCTGTTGTATATATAAATAAAGCACGCAGCAAAGGGCCGGTTAAAAAGAAGAAAACCGTTAAATGCTGAAGGGTTTCCAATTACAAGCTTTACAAAAAATTATACTTTTTTGAACCCACGTATGGTTACAAAAATACTGGCCAGCATCAAAACCGCAGCGAGCAAATAAGGCGCACCCGGGAAGTATACTGAAGAGCCCTGTTTGGTGAAAAAGAAAAAAACATAGCTCAGTAATAACGGCCCTATGATCAGACTGATGCTGTTGAGTATGGCAAAAGCTCCCTGCAATTCTCCTTGTTCATTTTTAGCGACTTTGTCAGTTGCTATCCCCTGTAAAGCCGGGCCCGATAAACCGCCGAGGCAATATGGCACCATACACAAATACAGCATCCAGTCACGGCCTATAAAAGCGATGAGCAACAAACCCACGGCATAAAATATCAGCCCTGCTATAATGTTTTTTTGCTGTCCGAACTTTGGGACCGTGTACCTAATTAATCCTGCCTGGATACCAAATAAAACCAGCCCGGTAAAAAGCCCCAGGTAACCAACACTGGCAGGCGTCCAGTTAAATTTCTCGTAAATAAATGTCGACAGCAGGTATTCTACCGCCTTTTGGGCAATATAAACTATACAAGCTGCGCTCAGCAGATATGCAAGAGCTGGTTGTTTCTCATAGATTCTTAATAGTGACAAAAATGGATTAGCGCGCTTCCATTCAAACTTGCGTCGATGCTCTTTCGCCAGCGACTCAGGTAATACAAATAAGCCATATAAGCCATTAGCAAATGCGAACCCACCTGCGGCCATAAACGGAAGCCGGATATTAACAGAGTAGAGAAAAGCGCCCAATGCTATGCCAAATATCAACCCGATAGCCGACGCAGCTCCCACCAACCCGAAATTAGCGGCCCGTTTATTCCCGGTGCTAATATCGGCAATATAGGCAGTAGCAGTTGACGTACTGGCACCACAAATGCCTGCTATTGTGCGGCCAACAAATAACCAGGCAATGGTGGGCGCAAAGGCCATTACAACATAATCTAATCCGAAGCCAAATAGCGAAATAAGCAAAATAGGGCGCCTGCCATAACGATCGCTGAGGTTACCCATGATGCTGGCAAATATCAGTTGCATTGTGGCATATACAAACGTAAGCCATCCAATATATTCAGATGCCCTGTTCACATTGATATGGCCCAGTACCTGGAGCAATTTTGGCAACACCGGGATAATGATCCCCAATCCCAGCACATCAATAAAAATGGTAATAAAAATAAAACCGAGCGCTGCGGATTGTTTGGTTTTTGCCATATCAGTTGTAAAGCGATTTAAATGATTAAAGTTTTAGTTATACTGAAATTTCATGGTGCTGACACCAATATGGCCATCGTCACAATGTTTTTTCACTAAAAATTCGGTTTCAGCACATACTTTTCATAGAATTTGAAGATGTGCCCGGCAGCTTCTTCAGCTGTATCTACCACACGATATAACATCAGGTCGTCGGGATGAATATTGTGCTCCTGGGCCAGCATTTTTTCTTCAACCCAGGCAAAAAGTCCCTTCCAATAGTCAATACCGACAAAAACAATCGGGAACCGTGCAATTTTTCCGGTCTGGATAAGTGTTATCGCCTCGAATGATTCATCCATGGTGCCAAATCCCCCCGGCAATACAATAAAGCCTTGCGAATATTTCATAAACATTACCTTTCTGATAAAAAAGTAATCAAATTCCAGGATTTTGTCCCTGTCGATATACTTGTTATGAAATTGTTCAAAAGGTAGCTCAATATTCAAACCAACCGACTTCCCCCCTGCCTCGTAAGCGCCTTTATTGGCGGCCTCCATAATACCGGGTCCACCACCTGATATTACGCCGTATCCCCGTTCGGTTAGCAATCTGGCTATATCTTCGGCCAGTTTATAATATGGATTATCATTATGTGTGCGTGCCGATCCGAATATGGAAACACAGGGCCCTATTTTGGCTAGTTTTTCAAATCCCTCCACAAATTCGGCCATTATTTTAAATATCTGCCAGCTGTCGGTTACTTTTATCTCCTGCCAGTTTTTGTTCTCAAACGCTTGTCTTATTTTTTCCTCGCCCGTCATAGTAGTTTTGAGTTTTGAATTATTGAGTTCTGAAATTGTTGGGTTACAGAGTTAGTGATTTAATGAGTTATTTAGGTGTTTGGTTTTAAATTAATGCGCTATCGCTTTTTTTTGTTTTAGGTGATGATGTTACAAGCAGGCCAAAAAAGGTGATTAAGCCATTTACCAGTATCAGTTCGTTATCAAAAACGTAACCAAAAAGTATTTTATCGGAGTATAAACTCAAATAGTAGCAGATAGCCGGCGATATCACACAAATAAATGGAACCAGTTTATCAGCAACCTGTCGTTTATTGGCAAACAAGCCAAATGAATATAAGCCGAGTAAAGGCCCGTAGGTGTACGATGCCACCTTAAATATGGCCGTAACCACAGCAGCATTATTAACTGAGTTAAAAATGATGATGGTTAAAAACATCAAGCCCGAGAAACCTATATGTACATAATGGCGCGTATTCACCATTTTTTTGCTATTGGTAACCTCTTTTTTGTTGAACCCTAAAAAATCGACGCAAAAAGAAGTGGTTAAAGCAGTGAGTGCCGAATCGGTTGTTGCAAACGTGGCCGCTGTTAGCCCCAGCATAAACACCATGGCCGGCACCAGTCCCAAGTATTTTAAGGCGATAGTTGGATACAGGTAATCCGTTTTTTCGACGGTGATGCCATATTTATTGGCGTATACCCACAACAGGGCTCCTACACTTAAAAAAAAGATATTGATCACCACAAATACCGCGGTAAAGCTGAACATATTCTTTTTTGCTTCGCGGATGTTTTTCAGGCTCAGGTTTTTTTGCATCAGGTCCTGGTCAAGGCCTGTCATGGCAACCGTAATAAACACCCCGCCTAAAAATGCCTTTACAAAATGGAACTTGCTGCTCATGAAATTACTAAAGAAGAATATCTTTGAGTAACTGCTGGTTTTTATGGCTTCCGCAGCGTCAAAAATGGAATAATTAAGGCTTCGGCAGATAAAGTATATCGATAAAAAAACAGAAGAAACTAAAAACAAGGTTTGGAGGCTATCGGTAATGATAATGGTCTTCAATCCTCCTTTAAAGGTATACGACCATATCAGCACCAAACAAATTAACCCCGTTATGGCAAAAGGGATATGGTAGCTATCGAAAATAAACTTTTGTAATACAATAACCACCAAATAAAGCCTGAAGGCCGAACCAATAATACGGCTGATCAGAAAGATCCCGGCAGCAGTTTTGTAGCTCCAGGGACCTAAGGCCCCTTCAATATAACTGTATATCGAAGTGAGTTTCAAGCGGTAATAAAGCGGCAGCAAAACCGTAGCTATAATAATAAAACCGGCTGCGTTACCCAGCACAAACTGGAAATATTCGAACTGGTCGCCCGTAGCAGCACCCACCTTTCCTGGCACCGATATAAAAGTAACCCCGCTCAATGCGGTGCCGATCATCCCGAAAGCAACCAGGTACCACTTTGAATTGCGGTTGGCCACAAAAAACGTATCATTATCTGATGATTTACGCGATGTGAGCCAGGAAATGACCAGCAATACCAAAAAGTAACCGATGATGAATGCGAGTAATATTGCGGGAGACATACTAGTTCATAGTTGATGGTTCATAGTTCATAGCCGGAATTCCAACGTGGTTAGCAGATTTAGCCGGGCATTGCCCTTCAAATACCATGAACTATTACCTATGAACAGCAAGCGATTTACCTATTATTTTTTAAATTCGCAACATGAACTTCTCATCAAAGTTGCTGGAAGATGCCGTAGCCGAATTTGCTAAACTGCCCGGGGTAGGTCAAAAAACTGCTTTGCGCCTGGTACTGCACCTGTTAAACCAGGATATTCCCGATGTGGAGCGTTTTAGCGCTACCATAAGTAAGTTACGTAACGAGATCCGGTTTTGCCAGGTTTGCTTGAATATCTCGGATACCAATGTCTGCCAGATCTGTTCATCCCCCAAACGTGACCACAGCCTTGTGTGCGTGGTGGAAGATACCCGCGACGTGATGGCCATCGAAAATACCAACCAGTATAATGGCGTTTACCATGTTTTAGGCGGTTTGATATCCCCCATGGATGGCATTGGGCCGTCCGACCTACAAGTTGATTCACTGGTCGAGCGTTTGTCCGCTAACGAAATACAGGAAGTTATTTTTGCCCTCAGTGCTACCATGGAAGGCGATACTACCCTGTTTTACCTGCATAAACGCTTAAAGAACTTTGAAGTAACTATCTCAACCATAGCCCGCGGTATTGCCTTTGGCGGCGAGTTGGAATATGTAGATGAAATTACTTTGGGCAGGTCAATCGCCACACGCGTACCCTACGTTAACTCCCTGTCTAAATAAACTTTCCAAACGATGTTCAACGTACGCTAATTGGGTTTACACAAAGTTTCCACTTTTCAAAATAACGACACATAAATATCTATTAATCAGTCATTTAAAAAACAGTGGGTTTACACTTTCCCTACTTTTGCTGCGCAATTCTTATATCAAGAACTCCCGACACCATGTGAAATGCCTGAAGGCTATAGTAAATGCCCAACGTTACCGCAAGCCTTCCTCAGAACTCCTGACTAAAGACTCATGACTTACGGCTCAAGACTCAACCCAACTGGCACAACATTTGGAGTACCAACAGCAGGGTTGAAACAAACCTCAAAAAAATCTGCACAGGGGGTTAATCCGTTTATCCATTTACACGTCAAAGCAAGTATGAAGCTATCTATAGTCCTTGTAAATCACAATACCTGCAGCTTGCTAAAAGATGCACTAAACGCTTTAATTAATGCGTGTAAAAACATTGACTATGAAATAGTTATAATTGACAACGGTTCGACAGACCGCTCTGTGGAAATGATTGAAAGCGACTTTCCCCAGCTCCACCTTGTGGTTAACGAAACAAATATCGGCATTGCAAAAGCCAGTAACCAGGGGATAAGCGAGTGTACAGGCGAGTATATTTTACTGGTCAATCCGGATATTATTTGCGGCAGGGATAGCATTATTAAGATGTGCGATTTCATGGCCGGTCACTCCGATGCCAGCGGACTTGGCGTCAGGATGTTGAGCACCAAAGGTCGGTTTTTACCGGAGTCCATTCATGGTCTCAACAAATCATGGGCCTTGTTTTTTAAACTGATAGGATTTGCCAAACACCTGTCCAAGACCCGTTTATACGACCGCAACCGTAAGGATTGGGTTGAAGAGTTCCAAATAACCGAGGTCGACGTTTTGAGCGGGGATTTTATGATGCTACGCCGGTTGGATCTGATTGAAGCCGACGCATTTGATGAGCGTTTTTTTACGTTCGGCCACAACATAGACCTTTGTTACCGAATGAGATTGGCAGGTTACAAAAATTATTACTTTCCTAAAACTTACGTAATTCACCAGGAAAGCCAGCCGGTTGATAAATTTAGCTGGACTTATTTCAGGCATTTTTATGGCTCGATGCTTATCTTCGCCCTTAAATATTTACTAAGGGTGCCTGAAATTAAGGTTCAGGCCATCCCCCGGCTCGTGTCACCATCTTATGAAGTTAAAGGATAAAATTGTCATCATTACCGGTGCATCATCTGGCATCGGAAAATCACTAGCTACCGAATTTGCCAAAAGAGGCGCCAATTTAGTTTTGGGCGCTCGCCAATTCGTTACTTTATGCGAAATAGCACAATCACTTGAGCAACAATATAATATAAAAGCTGTTGCTGTACAATGCGATGTTGTTAACCCCGAGGATTGCGATCATTTAATTAAACAAACGCTGGCAACTTTTGGCAAAATTGATGTATTGATCAATAACGCTGGTATCTCCATGCGGGCTTTGTTTCAAGATGCAGATATTGAAGTGTTAAAATCGGTAATGGATGTAAACTTTTGGGGGACAGTTTATTGTACTAAATATGCAATGCCTGCAATTTTACAAAGCAAGGGCAGCATAGTTGGGGTGTCTTCAATCGCTGGTTACAAAGGCTTGCCGGGACGGACCGGTTATTCGGCTTCCAAATTTGCGATGAATGGTTTTCTTGACGCATTACGGGTTGAAAATTTAAAAACAGGAGTTCACATTTTAACGGCGTGCCCGGGTTTTACTGCTTCCAACATACGCAATGCTTCTTTGGATAAACACGGTAAACACCAAGGAGAAAGTACTTTAAATGAAGAAAAGATGATGACCTCAAATGAAGTGGCCATCATTATAGCTAATGGAGTTGAAAACCGGGCCAGGACATTAGTAATGACCGGGCAGGGAAAGCTGATGGTGTTTTTGAATAAGTTTTTACCAGGGTTAGTGGATAGGCTTGTTTTTAACACTATTGCGAAGGAAAAGAATTCATTGTTGAGATAGCCTGAGACCAAAATTATTCTATTTCCAAAAAAGCTAATTCGGGATTCTCCATAAACTGGTTTATATCGTCTGCTTTCGATATCAATTTATTTGCAATTTTGAGATTTGACGAATTTCCAAATCTCAACCAAATAACTTTAGGGGGCGTACCCTTTAAATTGGCGAGGTCAATAAAATCACTGTCAAATGTGATTATTGCATAATTATTTTTTTTTGCAAATGACCAAATTTCAGCGTCAGACGTGTCAACTAGTCCTAATTGCCTTACCTGTTTTAAGTTTTTGAAAGTTGTCGCAAGAAGCGTAACAACCCTAAAAGAAATATTTTGATCGAGGATCAAATTCACGAAACCACTATTAATTTATGCTCTTTGTCCGCAGCATAGGATAAACAGGCCTTTATTTGTTCTGCATTCAATTCGGGAAAGTCGGACATAATATCGTCAATTGATAATCCTTCGGCCAGCCACGACAATACGTCATATACCGATATCCTTGTACCTATGATAATAGGTCTCCCAAATCTTTTATGAGGGTTAATTTCAATATATTCAGTATAATTCATGTGCTAAGATACTTATATTTTGAAGAAGAAAAAAATTGCATGATGACAGCGGTAGCGTTACAGCGTCGCTATCTTTTGTAATTCAACCGGTTCATGATCGCTGATTTTGCTCAAATTCAAAACAATCCGTCCGTCCTGGTCCCTGTCAAAAGCAGGTTTAAACTTTCCGCCCCAAACAATTTCGTTAGCCTGGTATGATGTGCGGGAATGTACTGTTTGCGAAAAAGTATCGTCGAAGGCGCGAAGCAGTATCGCGAAAGTAGCTTCAGTGTTTACCAGGTCGTCTTTGGTCATTTCAACCAGGGGGCTGTTTTCATCAAGCGGGTGCACCACTGTCCAGTTCAAAGTAAGTACACTCACTTTAGCTCTCTCCAACTGAAGAGGGTAAAACCGACGCAATGTCTTACCGTCAATTGTCTCATTAAAAGAAAATATAACCTCTATGTCCAGGTCGATCAATATATTACGGCGCAGATTGGCCAGGCGGAACATCACTCCTTTCCCGTTTTCAAGATAAGGAGCTATTAAAATATTTTTACTGTAAACAATTTGCGCCGATGGCCTGGAGAAACGCCCGTATAACAAGCCGGTTGCTAATGCAAACGCCAGCAGGCCCATCATTGATTCCAGGGCAGCAACGCTGTTGGCCGCCATTCCTTTCGGACTGATATGGCCATAACCCACTGTTGATATAGTTTGCGCCGAAAAAAAGAAAGCATCCCAAAAATGATTGAATGAGGTATTTCCGGAACTGCCATCAAGACTACCGGGACCGAATGACATATATATTAAGGCAAAAAAAAGATTCAGTATAACGTATCCGCTAATTACCAGCAACCAAAACTTGGTCCAGCTCATAGTTATCAGCGTATGATAGCTGTTCGAAGTGTCAAAAAAGGGCAATCCTGTCCGTCGTACATTGGGCGATCCGTCCTTATTAATTAAAGGCTGGTTTTTAATGACCGGCTGAGGGCCAAAACCCAGGTCATCTTCGGGATTAATTTTTCTGGTATGTAAAGCCATTTATCGGTTGATGAAGTTAATAGTGCCCGGTTGATTAGCTAAACACATGGCTAAACCGGGGGCGATAACTTAATCCTACCCGGTAAACCAAATTGCTGATCAACTTATTCCGTAAAAATATCATTCTGCTTGCTTTTAGTAAAAACTATTTCCATATTTGTGCCACAAAACAATAATGAAAACATTAAACAACAATTGGTGGTGGCTTAACGAGTAATCGTAAGGCAATACCGTTTTTGTTTTTTAAAAAATATTCAGAAGGGTTGCCAGCAATGGTGACCCTTCTTTTTTAGCCCCCCGGCCCCCTGAAGGGGGAGTAAAAACGTGGGGCAAAGCGCCCGGCCCCTAAAGGGAAGCAAAGCGGTGGCAAATGGAAATTTATAACATTTAAACTCCCCCTTTAGGGGGTTGGGGGGCGATATGAAACAGATATTAAATCATCTTTTTGAACACAAAACATTTACCCGGGAGCAGTCAAAGGAAATTTTGACCGCTATTGCACAGGGCAAATACAACAATTCGCAAATGGCTGCTTTTATGACGGCCTATTGTATGCGAAGCATTACCGTTAACGAATTGGAAGGCTTTCGCGACGCCATGCTGGAGCTTTGCCTGCCTGTAGACCTGGAAACAGACGAAGTAATTGACCTTTGCGGCACCGGCGGCGATGGCAAGGACACGTTTAACATATCAACGCTGGCATCGTTTGTAGTTGCCGGGGCGGGTTATAAAGTTGCCAAGCATGGTAACTATGGTGTTTCATCGGGCTGCGGATCATCAAATGTGATGGAATTTTTGGGATATAAATTTACCAACGATACCGACAAGCTAAAAACCAGTATTGATAAAGCAAATATCTGTTTCCTGCATGCCCCACTGTTTCACCCCGCAATGAAAACCGTGGCGCCGATCCGAAGGGAATTGGGTGTAAAAACTTTTTTCAATATGCTTGGCCCACTGGTAAATCCGGCAGAACCCAAAAACCAGCTGGTTGGCGTATTCAGTCTGGAACTGGCGAGGGTTTATGCCTATTTGTATCAAAAATCAAACAAAAGCTATACAATTTTAAACGCGCTGGAAGGCTACGATGAGGTATCACTTACCTGCGACTTTAAGACCTTTTCGGCCGCGGGCGAAAAAATTACCACAGTTGAAGAGCTTGGCTTTGAAAAATTAAATCCAAGTGAAATATTGGGCGGCAGTACTGTAAGCGACTCAGCAGAAATATTTATGGCTGTTTTAAATGGTGATGCAACCAAAGCGCAGCAAAATGTGGTAACCTGTAACGCTGCCCTGGCCATAAATACCATCAACCAGGCAAAAAGCTTCGCCGATTGTTTTTATGAAGCCGAAGAGGCATTGCACAACAAAAAGGCGCTCAACAGCTTTAAAACGTTAATTGCGAATTGAAATGAAGATAAAAGTTTGCGGTTTAAAATATCCGGACAATATTGAAGCAGTATCTGCTTTGAGTCCCGATTATATGGGCTTCATTTTTTATGGACCTTCTCCGCGCTTTGTGGATAACCTTTCGGTGGATGTTTTGCAAAACCTTCCTGCAACTACCATCAAAACCGCAGTATTTGTAAACGAAAGTGCTGAGACTATCAGCAACCTGGTTGATGAATACGGCTTCGACGCTATACAATTACATGGCAACGAGGATGCTGATTTTTGCAGTACTTTTAAAGGTAAAGTAACCGTTATAAAAGCCTTCGGTGTAAATGAGAACTTTGATTTTGAACAATTAAACGGGTATATAAACAGTGTCGATTACTTCCTCTTCGATACAAAAACCAATACACACGGCGGTTCAGGCAAAACTTTTAATTGGCGTATTTTAAATAATTACAAGCTGGATATCCCCTTCTTTTTAAGTGGTGGGTTATCCCTTGAAAACCTGGAAGAAGTAAAAAACATCGATCATCCCCAGTTTTACGGCGTCGACCTGAACAGCAGGTTTGAAATTGCGCCGGGACAAAAGGACGTTGTTAAATTACAACAAGCATTTGATATCATTAAACAAACCACCTATAAATGAATTACGGAGTTAATGACAAAGGTTATTATGGCGATTTCGGCGGAGCGTACATCCCCGAGATGCTGTATCCTAATGTTGAAGAATTACGCGGAGAATATCTCACGATCATAAACAGTGAAGATTTTAAAACTGAATTCGACGCGCTATTAAAAGATTATGTGGGTAGACCATCACCCCTGTATCATGCCAAGAGATATTCCGAAAAGTACGGCGCCAATATATTTTTTAAGCGCGAGGATCTCAACCATACCGGCTCACACAAGATCAATAATGCCATCGGGCAAATATTATTGGCTAAACGGCTTGGCAAAAAACGCATAATTGCCGAAACAGGCGCAGGCCAGCATGGTGTGGCAACCGCCACCGTTTGCGCTTTAATGGGTATTGAGTGCATAGTTTACATGGGCGAAATTGATATGGCCCGGCAGGCACCCAATGTTTCGCGCATGAAAATGCTCGGCGCTAAAGTTGTTCCGGCAACATCAGGCAGTAAGACGTTAAAGGATGCCACCAACGAAGCCCTGCGCGATTGGATAGGCAACCCGGTTGATACGCATTATATAATTGGGTCGGTAGTAGGGCCATACCCCTATCCTGATATGGTTGCGCGTTTTCAATCCATCATATCTGCCGAAACAAAAAAACAACTGCTTGAACATACCGGTAAAGAACTACCTGAATATGTAATGGCCTGTGTTGGCGGCGGCAGCAATGCCATGGGTATGTTTTATCATTTTTTGGACGATGAAAGCGTGAAACTGGTTGCTGTTGAAGCGGCGGGCAAAGGTGTAGACAGCGGCCATTCGGCAGCTACAACATTTTTGGGCCGCGAAGGCGTACTGCACGGCAGCCGCACCATCCTGATGCAAACTGACGACGGACAAGTAGTCGAGCCTTATTCGATATCGGCTGGATTGGATTATCCTGGTATCGGCCCGCAACATGCGCATCTTTATAAAATAAACCGCGCCCGGTATGTTAGCATAACCGATGATGAAGCCTTACAGGCCGGCTTACTTTGCTGCCAGTTGGAAGGGATTATCCCGGCTATTGAAACAGCGCACGCGTTAGCTTACCTGGAAAACATGAATTTTAAGAAGGATGATAACGTGGTGATCTGTATCTCAGGCCGCGGCGATAAAGATTTGGATACTTATATTAAATATTTTGGATACTAATTAGTCCATAGTCGATGGTCAATAGACCATGGCAGCACTATATTGATGGTTAATAGCCTATAAATAAAAATCGAATTTTAAGCTATGAATTATCAACCACGAATTATGGATCAACATTAACAAATTAACCATGGATTATGGACCATGGTCTATCGACTAAAAAAAATGAACCGACTAAACGCACTTTTCAATTCAAAAAAAGAAAACCTGCTCTCAATATATTATACCGCCGGCTACCCAGAACTTAATACGACGCTGGACATAGCCGAAGCGCTTGAAAAATCAGGCGTCGACTTTTTAGAGGTAGGCTTCCCCTACTCCGATCCTGTGGCCGATGGCCCCACTATACAGCACAGCTCCGAAAAAGCGCTTGAAAATGGCATGAATTTGCACCTGTTGTTTGAGCAACTGGCCGATTTACGCAAAAGGGTTAACATCCCTATCCTGCTGATGGGTTACGTTAACCCCATGGTACAATATGGTGTAGAAAACTTTTGCAAAAAAGCAGCAGAGGTTGGCGTTGACGGCGTAATAGTACCTGATTTACCCATGTACGAGTACGAAACGCTGTACGCGGGCTATTTTAAGGCCAATAATTTAAGCAATATATTTTTGGTGACGCCACAAACATCCGAAGACCGCATCCGCAAGATTGACGAGCTGAGCAACAGTTTTATTTACTTGTTATCGTCATCATCCATCACCGGTGGCAATTTGCAGGTATCGGTTAATATCGAGGATTATTATAAACGGATACAAGCTATGGAGTTGATAAACCCAGCTATAATAGGCTTTGGTATCTCTGATAGCAAGTCCTTCAACAAAGCTTGTGAGTATGCCGCTGGCGCCATTGTTGGCAGCGCATTTGTAAAGTTGCTTGGCACAGAAGGCTATTTGGAGAAAATACCGGAGTTTGTTAAAGCAATCCGGCCGTAGTAGTTTAACGCTTACAGATCGAAGTCCAACGACCAGGAAAATTTTCTTACTTCTAATCGGGGGTTCATGAGTTTAACCCGTTTGCAAAAAGTGTCAAAAGTTGATGAAAAAAACCATTGGTTATAAAACCGGGCGGCTTTTTCAACCCCATTAATTTTACACTTGATTTTCCATAGAGATCTGCTGCCTATACTTATTGATGTCATTTTAATCATATAAATATCTTTCAGTGGAATGGTAGATTCACCGCTTTTCCTAATCAGATACAGATTCTCATAATCGAATTCAATAGTGTCGGGCAGGTAAAAAGCGATGTAAAATATAGCTGCATATACAAGGACAAGCCATAAAAAATAAATTCGGGCGGAGGGATGAATGTTAACTACTAAAAATATAAAAAATACTAAGGATAGTCCGATAATACTTTTTTCTACTATTAACTCGCTTGATAAGGTATTTCTTTCCATTGTTAACTTCCAGAAATAAAAGTAATCAAATTTTTATAACAAATATTAAATCACAGAAACAACTCCAGCTCCCCTTTACCTTCACGTATGATTTCAAAGTCACCCTCGGTGCAATCTACAACAGTTGAGGGCACATTATCGCCATAACCGCCATCAATCACTATATCAACAAGGTTTTCGTATTTCTCGTGGATCAATTCCGGGTCTGTCGAGTATTCTACAATCTCATCATCATCTTTTATGGAGGTGGAAAGTATGGGGTTACCCAGCGCTTTTACAATTTCGCGGGCTATATTGTTATCGGGCACCCTTATCCCTACCGTTTTTTTGTTGGAGCTTAACAGCTTGGGCACATTGTGGTTGGCGTTAAAAATAAAAGTGAATGGCCCTGGCAATGCCTTTTTTAATACCCTGAAGGTTGTATTATCAATCGGTTTAATATAATCGCTGATGTGTTTCAGATCGTAACAAATAAAGGAGAAATTAGCCTTCTCAGGCTTTATGTTCCTGATCCGGCAAATGGCCTCAATAGCTTTATGATTGGTGATATCGCAGCCAAGCCCGTACACGGTATCTGTTGGGTAAATAATTAGTCCGCCTTTGCGCAGTACCTGCACTACTTGTTCTATGGCTTTGGGATTCGGGTTTTCCGGGTAGATTTTTATTAACATATAAGCGCTGCAAAGGTACGCATATATCAACTAATAGAAAAGCCACTTGTTTTCACAAATGGCTTTTACAATTATTATAAATTAGCGCTTTAACTTAACCAACTTAGTTAACCTAATCAACTAAATCAAACTTAGTCCCAACTTAATCAACTAAATCAAACTTAGTCAACCTAATCAACCAACTCTTACTTCACCTTCGCAAACTGGATGTTAATCAGCAGTTTAATGTCTTCGCCAACTACTATCGAGCCGGCTTCAGTTACACCATCCCAGGTTAAACCGAAATCTTTACGGTTAATTTTACCGGTAACTTCAAAACCTGCTTTGGTGTTGCCATAAAAGTCGTCGGTCGAGCCGCCGAATTCTGCGTCAAGAGTTACTGATTTTGTTATGCCTTTAACGGTGAGGTCGCCGGTTAAGGCGTACTCGTCGTCATCGGTCTTTTTAAATGAAGTTGATTTAAAAGTGATCTGCGGATATTGGGCGGCATCAAAGAATTCAGCAGATTTTAAATGCTCATCTCTTTGCGACTGGTTAGTATCTATACTATCTATGTTTAATGCAAACGTAATGTCGGCATCTTCAAAATCGTCGTTTACGGTCTCCAATGAGCCTTCAAAACTTTTAAAAAAACCGGTTACTGTTGATATTACAAGGTGTTTCACTTTAAACTGAACTTCTGAGTGCATTGGGTCAATTACCCATTTTGTTGCTGTTGCCATGATTTTAATTTTTTGATTGTTTTAAATTGAGATCAAATGTACATATTAGATGTTTAAACATCTAATTTTAGTTACTAAATTGACACTGTGCCGACAGACGCCATTAGTTCAACCAAAGCGCTGCCGTTTTGTTAGTAATTTATATCATCAACGTGTAAAAAGGGAGAAGTTTGAAAGGGTAATTTCAAACAATTATTCCATGAACAGGGCCAGTATGCTATGGAAGTGATGAGTGCCCTGCTCACGGGTAACTGAATAGCGGCCATGCTGGTAAAACCTGGAACGTACGCCGCGCTGCACGTTTTCAACTATTTCTTCGTCCTCTTGCTCAACTTTATCCAGTCCCGCTCCTGCCCCTTTGCCCAATTTTTCGGGCTTCCATACGTAAGAGAAGAATTTAACCCGGCACTCCCCTGTCGAAACCGGCTCCACAACATTAACCGATAACCCCCAGGGATAAAAATTGAACATCATATTGGGGAACACCCAGAAATAGTAGGCTGCCACATTTTTACCGTAATCGGGAGAATCAGTCGGCAGTTCAAAGCAATCGTCGCCGTTACGGGCGTAACCTACCTGCAGACTTGAATAAGGAAAAAACAGTTCAGTAGCATATTCGCCATAATCAATTACAGCATTTAGCCCGGCATGAACGAATGGAATGTGAAAACCCTCAAGATAATTTTCGCAATACAAAGCCCAGTTGGCTTTCACATTAAACACTTTGGAATGTTCGGGCTGGAACTTAAACTCACTTAACGGCATCCAGCTAACGCGCTGCATCATGTCTTTAAAGAAAACATCCGATGGATGCTTAGGCTCCGGGCAGGCAAACAGGAATTTATCCCAGGTAAACAATTTGAGTTGCGGCAGGTTGTCGGATTCGGTCGGGAAGTTTTCAACCTCCTTAAATTCGGGCATAGATATAAATTTACCATCGAGCCCGAATTTTCGCCCATGATACCGGCATTTAAGATTATGCAATTTACAGGCGTTATCAACCACCAGGTTGCCCCTGTGTGTGCAAACATTGGATAGCAGGTTTATATGATTGTTGTTATCCCTGGTTAACAGTAAAGGCTCATCCAAATAACCCGGCAACAATGTGAATGGATATGCATCGCCACTTTCGGCAACCAACTCTTCGTGACCGATAAACTGCCAGGAGGACGCAAATATTTTTTCTTTGCATTGTTCAAATACTTCGGCACTAGTGTAAAAATCAGCGTGTAAAGTCTTGGCTTTGGCAATATCGGGATCAACAAAATATTTTGACATGCGGCGGGTATATCAGTTTTTTAGTTTAGATAAAGTACGTAAAAAATCAGCATAAAACGTAAAAATCGCTCTTTAAAATAAATACTTCAAATTGTTTTTATTTTAACGAACATTAAATAAATTTGTACATGCCTGCTACCAAAACATCCAAAGAAGAAATACTCCGCAAAAGCACTCATTTAATTTGGGAGCAGGGCTACAAACACACCAGCTTTTCCGATCTGTCAAAGGCCTGTGGCATACAAAGCGCGCATTTTTATTATTATTTTAAGGATAAAGAAGATCTGATGACACAGGTGCTGGAGAACTCGGCCGAACTGTTCAGGCAGAAGATATTTTCAGTTGCCTATCGTGACGAATTACCCGCCGAGGAACGTTTGGCGGTGATCATCAAAAAACTAAATGTGTTTTATACCAAAAACTACGGTGGCTGCATGTTCGGCAACGTTGTATTAGAAACAGCGCACGCCGACAGCCCTTTCCTTGAAGTTGTGCGGGAATTGTTTAAGGATTTTATTGCTGCATTAAAGCATATTTATGCTTCTAAGATGAGCGAAGCAGAAGCCCAAAGTAAGGCTATACTCACCATACAGCAATTGGAAGGCGCTATTATGATGATGCGTTTATATAAAGATCGCAGTTTTGTTGATAATGCGTGGGCAAAAATAACTTTATAAAATTTTAAAATCAATTTTAATGAACGTTAAATAAAATAAACATGGATTACTACTTAGACCAATTGTTTTTAGAGTTCCCGAACCCAAACACCCTTGGGAGGTTACTTTATGATGGCGCTTTAAAGTTTGAAAACCGGAAATGGTTAAATACCAAATCCGGACCGATGAGCTACAAAATGGCGGATACCCTCGCGTCAGAAATTGCGGCATTCCTGAAAGAAAATGGCCACCACTTAAAAAGTTATCTTTTTATTAATAATGATTGTCTGGTTGAAAGCAGCATGGTATTGCTGGCCGCCATAAAAGCCGGGATCACCCTTGTTGATGCGCCGGTGCATCCCCCGTTGGTTCGGCAAAACTTTATAGATAATAAGCAGCTTCTGGTTTTTGAAAAGAATCGTTTCATAAGCCATAAAACAGAAGTGAGTTACGACCAGGCCGTCAAACAGGGAAAAAAAGCGCTATTTTTTAATATCCCGCCTGTTGAAGAAACGCATTATGCTTTTTATTTTTTTGACAAGGATGATGTGAATGGCTTACAGGCCAGCGCTCTTGAGCATAAAACACTGGTAAAACAGATTTACAGCGCAGCAACGGGCAACAGTCTTCATCCCTATATCCGCGTGGTCTATCATTGGTTTAATGGATTTGAGGCACCTTTGTGAAGCGAGGTCATTGGTCAACTTAATCAACCACATTTAACCTGATATTTACATGCAAAACTTATATTTGCGGGGCATAACCGTATATTCTTTGCATGCATAATTCTCCCGATAACATCCGCACCCGTCCCGTTTTTAAAACCGCAGCACTTGACGACCAGGAGAAATTCAAGGCCCTCCCCCAACCCACAGGAAATTACCCCTACCACCTGGATATTACCAGGATTTTGCCGGATTTACCCCACAATAAAATGGTGTTCCATATGGCTGGCGACACCGGCGGCCTGGTGATGCCGGTTTACAAACACCGCGTGGCCGATGAAATGATAAAGCAATATAATGACGATACGCGCGCTGAAGATAAACCACAGTTTTTCTTTCACCTGGGCGATGTGGTTTACAACTTCGGCGCACAGGAAGAATATTATCCCCAGTTTTTTGAACCGTACCAACATTATCCCGCGCCAATATTTGCCATACCCGGCAATCATGATGCGGATGTGGATCCGTTTGAGTCCGGAGAACGGGGCACCCTGGAAGCGTTTATAAAAGTATTTTGTGATACCAAACCGAATCCCATCGCCTTTGCAGGTAATGCCGATCGCAAAAGCAATATTCAGCCGAACATCTTCTGGGTATTAAAAACACCTTTGGCTAACATTATCGCCTTATACAGCAACGTGCCCCGGTTCGGGACGATCACGCCCGAACAACGGGATTGGTTTATTGAACAGCTTAAAACTTTCGCGCAGGAGGATAAAGCTTTAATTGTTTGCCTGCACCATTCGGCCTACTCGGTGGATACTAACCATGGCTCCAGCTTACCCATGCAGCTTTTCTTGCAGGCGGCGTTTGACCAGGCCGGCGTACTGCCCGATGTGGTTTTCAGCGGGCATGTGCATAACTACCAGCGGTTTACTAAAAAATATCCCAACGGAAAAACGGTTCCGTTTATAGTAGCCGGCGCTGGCGGTTATGCCGATCTGCATAAAATAACCCAACCGGGCGATCCTGCATTCCCCGATCAATCCCCATTGCTCGATAACGTAGTGTTACAAAAATATTGTGATCACACGCATGGCTTTTTAAAGATATCTATCGAAAAAAACGCAGAGCGCTATGCCATTGACGGTGAATATTATGTATTGCAGCAATCGGAGGATAATATCCCGTCGTCGGCATTGTATGATACTTTCAGCATAAATATTAAACCCGGAACCGACCGCGGATAAACCGCCCTATAACCGCGGGATGCGTTGATATGTTAATAAATAGGCAACCGGCAATTACCCGTTTTCTGTTAATATTGGGGATAATAAGTCCCGCAATTGTGAAAGTTATACCCTGATCTTATTAAAATAACTATTTCCATTTTAATTGCGTATGAAGTGACTAGTAGTTAAAAAGGAAGAAATTAGGCCATTTTTCGGGCAATAGGGGCTTATTAACTATCATATCCGGTGCATTAACCGCCAGGAAAGTAAAAAACCATTGCAAACCATGCATTGTGCTGTTGTGTTTAAATAATTGAAAATGTTTGGCTTATTTATTGCCAATAATTGATATTGACAAACTTATGAAACGACTATTAGTTATAATTTCTTTTTTGCCAACCTTAGCCCTGGCGCAAACATCGGATCAATTCCTGACCGCTGCCAACGAAAAAGCTGCACATAAAGACTATAAAAATGCTATAGTAGATTTTACAAAAGCCATCAGCTTAAATCAAAACAATTTAAAAGCTTACCAGTATCGTGGTAATGCTTACACCAACATCAACGACTATACCGATGCCATCCCGGATTTCAGCAAAGTTTTAGCTGCCGATCCCGGGAATGCCAGCGTATATTCATATCGCGCAAACGCTTATAGCAATTTAAAAGATTACAAAAGCGCCATCGAAGATTTCAACAGGGCCATACAATTTGGTCTGGTTACTCCGGAGATGTACCACTACCGCGCCAATGCCAAAGTAAACTCTGGCGACTACACCGGTGCCGTTGAAGATTTTACCCAGGCCATACGCCTGGCGCCAAATGATGCCGAGCTGTATGAGTATCGTGGTGTGGCAAAGGCTAATTTAAAGGATGATAAAGGCGCTATCGAAGATTACAACGTAGCACTGCGGCTAAACCCCAACAATGCCGATGTATATTACTACAGGGCCAACTCAAAAGGCACTATTGCCGATTATAATGGCGCTATTGAAGATTATAATACAACCCTGAGAATGAACCCTCTTAACGCCGAAGCCATATTTTACCGGGGTAATGTTAAAACCAACAAACGCGATTATAAAGGTGCCATGGAGGATTACCGGAGGGCCTTGGCCCTAAAGCCTGGTATGCAAAACGGCTATTATTACCTGGCCAAAGCTGCCGGTAATACCGAAGACAATAAGGCGGCCATTGACTATTTTAATAAAGCTATAGCCGCAGATGGCTCAAATGCCGAATTGTATTTGTATCGCGGTGTATCGGAAAGCAAAATGAATGACACCACTGCAGCCTTAAAAGATTATAACCAGGCAATCGATCTTGACCATCATCTTTCCCGGGCTTTTCAAAATCGCGGTGATTTAAAAATTTCGATGAGAGACTACCACGGCGCGTTAAAAGATGGAGATACCGCTGTAATATATGATGTGGATTATGATGGCTATGCCTACGTAACCCGCGCCAAAGCCAAAACTGCTTTGCAGGATACAAGCGGAGCCCTAACCGATTACAATACCGCATTGCGACTGAACCCGGTTAATGCCGAGGCCTATACCGGCCGTGGTGAGGTTAAATCGGAGATGATGGATTATACCGGCGCTATAATAGACCTTAACAAGGCCGTGGAATTATATCCCGGTGATTCATACGCATACCAGGTACGGGGCCAGGTTAAAAGCAAGCTTGGTGACCGCAAAGGTGCAATCGCCGACTATAGGAAACAATTGGAACTTGATCCTGGTAATAAAGAAGCCCAGTTGAGATTCGGTCGCGAACTGATTACCGACCGACAGTTTACCGAGGCTATTTTGTATTTTAATAAAGTGATTAATGCCGGCACAAAAAATGGCAAGTTTTACATTGAACGGGGCAAAGCAATGGGCGAGATCGGCGATAATAAAGGTGCGTTGACTGAGTTTACCAGGGCGATGGCAATTGACACGACCGTGAAATCACTTTCCTACGCCAATATTGCCAATATCGAAATTAAACAAAAAGATTATGATGCGGCCGCAAGGGATATTGCAAAAGCGATTGAAAAAGATCAGAATAACGACGATGCTTATTTTTACCGCGCTAATTTAAGGATGATCCAAAAAAATTACGAGGGCGCCGATTATGACTATATCAGCGTGTTACTCATAAACCCGGATAATATTAAAACGTATGCGTATCGCGGATTGGCAGAAAGCTATACCCTTGATACAGCAGGCATGCGTACCGACTTTATCAGGGCCATGAAACTGAGTCCGCAAGACGAAACCAATTACATTTTGCGGGGAAAAGCAAAGATTATTCAAAAGGATGTTACAGGTGCTTATAGAGACTTTGACAAGGCAATAGCCTTAAACCCAAAAAACGACGATGCTTATTATAGCCGGGGTTATGCTAAAGTTATGCAAGGCGATAAAAGTGGTTGTGCCGATTTAAACAAAGCACTGGAACTGGGATCAAAAGATGCCACGTATGCCATTAAAATGTACTGTCATTAACGTTTAGCCATTTTCGGTTTCCCTAGAAATTCTCCACGTAATTCACTTTACTGTTGGATAATTTTACGTAATCGATAGAGCCTGTTCCCTGAAATGTGTAATCAAACCCGATGATCCTGGAGCGGATAATGTCATGTGTAATCTTGTAAACAGGCTTATCATCTAAATATATTACGGCCTTCCCGTTTTTCGATTCTACCCTCACTTTTACAAATGAACTAAAATCAACCCCAAAAGGCGAAAGATCCTGCTCGCGGCCTGAAGCAAAATAATTTGTAAAAAGCAGGTTGATGTTTGACACACAGCCTTTTGAGCATAATGGTATAGCAACCGCTGTGCCTTCGCAAAGGATATAGATCATACTGATTTGGCAGGTAGCTGCGCCCTCGCGGTAATCGTTGCGTACGGAGGTTTCAAAAACAAAATCATTACTGTATATCTCTCCAAAATCGCGCACATTTGAGTACAACACGGATGGCGGCGATGGCTGCATTTTGATATTTCGGGATTGTATTTTATCCACTGAAAGTGCCAGGTGGCCATTTGAAATGGCCTCTTCTTTACTAAAATATACCGGCACCGGCGATTGCGGCACAATAGGCAGCCAACCGTTCGATTTGATTAAAAGGCGATGCATACTCACTATTTTACCGCCAACAATTAGTTTGGCCTTATAGTAATCCGGATAATAATAAATAGAAGTATGCTGATGCTGGTTTTTGGATACTTTAACCTGCAGGTGCGGGTCCCACGATTGTTGTATTATAACGGAATCGTAAGGTGATTTGGTAGCATCGTAGTTAAAGATAACCGAATTGGGAACACCCTCTGAAACCACCTTTTTACTGCTGAACGAATATTGGCTTTTGGTAACGGTTGGCTCCCGGAAGATAAAAAACAGTACTATAGCGGTTACAACAATTGCTGCGCCACCAACGATCATGAACTTTAAATAACGTCTTGTTTTCTTTTCCGGCGTTGGTGCTATTTCCGTAACATGGTGCACAACATTGCCGTTCCCGTGACCGTTTCCATTGGCAATTAATTCTTTTAGCTTTTCTTTGGCTGCTGTACCATTACCGTTTTGCGATTTAAACTCGCGCCAGTTTTCGTAACCTAAAAACTGCACAAGGGTATCCAATGTATGCGTATTGGGCAGGCTTTCGTACTTCACTTTGCCCCATACCCTTTTTAACGTTACGTGACTTAAAGCAACGCCGGTACGCTCCTGGATTTTTTCGCTCAGTATTACAAAATCCTGGTTAGTCCATTCCTCACTGTCGCCCCAGCCTGTGTTGGATTCGTACAGCTTTTTGGTCTTTTCTATCAAATATTCATCGGTCTGCATAGCTCAGGATCAAAAATAAGACAAAAATACAACAGATTATCAGCCCAAAACGGCTTGTACCAACTTGTACTAACTTGAACAAGCCCTGATTAGCTTATACCGGCCGCACTATTTAACTTTGTTTAGCAATGCTGATATAGAGCCGGTGCTTTTACTGCCATTTATAAACCACAATTTACGAAATATATCGACAGGTAAAAAACATTGGCTTTTGCAATAAAGGTCGCGGGGTGTTGTTGTGGCCACCTTTTTAGCTAGTGGCACGTATCATCATTGAGGACAGATTAACATTTCACACCATGCCTGTTAAAAAATACTTCCGGTTTTTTTTATGGCTGATACTTGTAAACAGCCTTATTTCACCAGTTTATGCCCAATATTTCGACATAACCGGACATCAGAAAAGAATAACGATCCCATTTCGCCTGGTGAGGAATATGGTGATCATCAAGCTAAAGATAAACAACAAAGGCCCTTTTAACTTTATAATGGACACCGGAGCCGGTGTAATGATCATTACCGATCCGTTGCTCATCGATTCGGTAAATATCCCCAGCAAACGTATTTTGAAACTTAGCGGCTGCGGCGAAGGTGAGGCCTATGATGCGCTTGTAACCTCCGAGTTAAACATTGATATACCCGGCCTGACGAGTCATAGTGTAGCCGCAGCTATTCTTAAAACCGATCATTTTGGATTATCAAACTATGCTGGCATGCCGATACAAGGTTTGCTTGGTTACGAACTTTTTAACAACCTGGCTATAAAAGTTAACTTCAGCGATTCGACGTTAACCGTTTACCACTCAAAAGACGAACGGCTGTTTAACAAAGGCGAAAAAATACCGATAACGATAGAAAACCATAAGCCTTTCCTGCAGGCCGGCGTTTATATGCCCGATGGCACGTTTAAGCAAAGCAAACTGATTATTGACCTTGGCGCAGGTCATCCCCTATCGCTGGAGCACATGACCAACAGTAACGAAATGCCTAAAAAATGCATCCACGCAAACCTCGGCATTGGCTTTAATGGTCCGGTATATGGTTTTTTAAGCCGGATAAGCGAAATTGTGATAGGTAAGTACAAAATAAAAAACCTGATATCATCTTTCCCGGAAACGGATTCCCTTAAAGATAAATTGGCTGTAAAACGCGATGGTAACCTGGGATTAGGCCTGCTTAAAAAGTTTGTGGTGGTATTTGATTACCCGGGTAACGCCATCTACCTGAAACCCAGCGGGGAGTATGGTAAACCATTTGAGCACGACATGAGCGGGCTGGAATATTATGCCGGTGGCGATGATTTTAAACGCATCATTATCAGTCGCGTGGAGCCGGGATCAGCTGCTGATGAAATTGGGCTGGAAAAGGATGACGAAATCGTTTCTATAAATTTCAAACCCATTGGCGACCTAAGCCTTGAGCAGGTTGACGATATGTTTAAATCTGAAAATGCGCGTTGCTTGCTGCTCGGTATTTATCATGATAAAAAACTTGACCACGTGATCCTGACGTTGAAGCGGAGAATATGAGAGGATTTCGGATTAGGGAATTTCGATTTCGGATTTTGATTAATGCGAATGCGGAGATTTTTTGATATTTATGGATGGCCACTTCCAGCTAACATTTCTCTGCTCCAAATAATTCCGAAATCGACATTCCGACTTCCCAAATCAATTCACTTCCAGCTGATCCCTTGTGGGGAATACCGGGAAAGCGCCGTGGGGCTCACTTTGGTACCAATAAACAACGGATGCAATATCGTCCTGTAGAGGCATATAGCGGCCGTCGCTATGCCAGCCCAGGTCTTGTATCGTTACTTTTAAATTTTTATCAAAACGGATTGGGTCGGCGATATGCCAGCGGTATAGGCCAAAGCGTTGTGCAATGCTGTAATGTCCGTCTCCGCGTATTACCTGTGGCAAGCCGCTGTAAGGGCTGCAGAATTGGGTGTATTCGCTTATTTCGGTGCCATCTGCCTTTTTGTGCATGCTGTCAAAATCATAGGCGCCGTTAAAATAATCTTCGGTACCGGTGCCGTTTATGGTTGGAAACTGGGTGTCACCATCCATAAAAAATTTTATTTCCCCTTCGCCCCACCAGCCATTTTTATTGGACCCATAGGCCAGATAAGTACCAACATATTGGCCTTTGCCCTTTATACTATCCACCAGCACATAATCCTTTTTGAATGGCAGCGGGTTAACCCTGCGGAATTGTGCATGAAAATAGCCGGCATCTTTGGGTACATCGGTAAGCGTGTAGTCAACCTGGTAGTACAAATTCATGTCTTCATTGTCGATGTTTTCCATTGTGATCCTGCATTTCTTGCGGAAGGGCATGGGCCAGTAACAATTGAAGCCACTTCCGGGGTTTACCGCGACAGCCAGCGATTGCACCTGCGCGTATCTGCCCCAACCCATACAAAAAAAGTCGCCCACCGGCACTTCAACAGACGGCGTGGTTTCATCGTCCCAATAAAAGCGCAAAATCGAATAACGCCAATTACCGGTAGGCGTCATCCAGATATGCTGAATAGCGCCGGAACCGTCAATTTCGGCAATGGTAAAGGTTGTATGCTTTTTGATGATCACGCTGGGGCTTACTTTCCAGCCCTGGCCAAGTTCTTTTGAAGGGCCTGCACCCGTGCCCGTTGTAGCCATGCCGCCTTTACCTTTTTCGCCATTAAAATTTTCGGGACTTATCGAGCGCGTTTTTGCGTCGGACAAACGATAAAGGCTACCGAGGTTTACACCCAGGCCATTAAATTTTTCCTGTGCATGAACTGCAGCAGCCCAAAAAACATAGGCAAGCGTTAGAGAGAGCAAGCGTTTCATAATTACTGATTATATGGTTTTTTATATAATGATTAAAGATTTGCGTGCCAGCACGACCTTTCTTCTTGACTCTTGATTCTTGGCTCTATCAGTAATCTACAACTTATAAAACTCGACGGCGTTCCCACCCCAAAAATCAGCTTGTTCATCAGCAGATAGCTTTGACGTATAATTTTTTACCACCGATAACATTTGTTGATAGCCGCCGGCCACGTTGCAAACCGGCCAGTCAGAGCCAAACATTACCCTTTTTGTGCCGAAAGCATCAAATATTACGTCCATATAAGGGGTAAAATCGGCTAGCACCCAGTTTTGCCAGTCGGCCTCGGTTATCATACCCGACACTTTACAGTAAACATTTTCGTATTGTGCCACCGAACGAATACCCTTTTCCCACTTTTCAATATTCTTATTTTTTATATCCGGTTTGGCAATATGATCTATCACCAGTCGGTGTCCGTCAAACATTTTTACAAACTGGCAGGTATAGCCCAACTGATCGGGAAATATCAGGATGTCATAGGCAAAATCATGTCGTTTTAACATCCGCATCCCGTTCATAAACTGCGGATTAAGCATCAGTGCACGATCCGCTTCGCCCTGTAATACATGGCGAAAACCTTTCAGTTTCACATAGGACAAGTATTTCTCTATCCGCTTGCCCATATCCTCCGCACGAAGGTCAATCCACCCTACCACACCTTTTATAAAATCGTTTTCCAGCGCCAGGCTGTGCATAAATTCTGTCTCGGCTTCAGATTGATCTACCTGAACAACTACACAGCCATCAATGCCATATTTGTCCAATATTGGCTTCAAATCTGCAGGCATAAAATCCCGCTGAATTACCGACATAGAATCCCCTATCCAGCTATCCCGCACCGGGTCAAATTTCCAAAAATGCTGATGCGAGTCTATTTTCATTTATATTGTATTTTTGATGGATAGTGATGGTAATGCCTGGATAATCGACAGTTACAATCGCGCTACTTTTTTACTAATCTCTAATCAACTAATCTCTAATCACGCATTCGCCAACGCCCTGTCCAGATGTACGTACCCGCCATCCACGTGGATTAATTGGCCTGTTGTATGACTCGACCTTTCCGATAACAAAAAGACAGTCATATTAGCAATTTCCTCGGTGGTGGTCATCCGGCCGCCTAAAGGTATTTTAGCCACAATTTCTTTTAGACTGGCATCTGGGTCGGGCAATGTTTTTATCCAGCTTTCGTACAGGGGGGTCCAGCATTCCGCAACCACTATGGAGTTCACGCGAATTCCGTATTTCAGTAATTCGACGGCCCATTCCCTTGTCAACGCGTTGCGCGCGCCGTTGGAGGCAGCATAAGCAGAAGTGTTTCCCTGGCCGGTATCGGCAGTTTTTGAGGTAATATTTAATATGGCCCCTTTTGATTTTTTTAAAGCGGGCAAAACATAATGGGCAACCAGGTAGTAATGTACAACGTTTTTATGCAGCGAGGCCATAAATCTTTCGTAATCGCCACTCTCCAATCCTACACCGTCATTTACACCCGCATTGTTAACAAGACCGTAGATCTCATCGAATTGTTGCAAGATATTTTCAACGGTTGTTTTACACGCTTGAGGATCGGTTAGTTCGGCAACAAACTGGTATGCCTTGCCGCCCGCTGCTTCAACAGCATGCACACATTTTAAATTATCCTCTTCACTCCGCCCAATAATCACCGGGATGGCACCCTCGGCAGCCAAAACTTTTACAATCCCCTCGCCTATCCCCCTGGCGCCACCAGTAACTATTATTACTTTATTTTTTAATCCTAAATCCATAATTCAATTTTAATGTGCAGCCACTACTTCTAACTTTTTAACTTTCAAATTCCTGTAAGCAAAGAAAAATATATAAACAAAACAAACTGCCGGCACAATGTAGGCATATTGTATGCTGCTTAAGTCTGACACAAAACCCATTATCACCGGGAATATTGCACCGCCCACAATACCCATTATTACAAAAGATGAACCGAGTTTGGTTTTTGCACCCAATCCCCGGATGCTTAACGAGAATATAGTAGGGAACATGATCGACATAAAAAAGCCAACCCCAATCAAAGCATAAACCGAAGCTTGCGAATGTGCTACAATGGCAAATAAAATAAGGAAAACGTTGATGGCGCTGTAAGTTGCAAGTATTTTCACAGGGTTTACAACAATCATTAACGCTGTGCCTGTTGCCCTTCCAATTAAAAAGCCAAGTGTTGCAATTGACAAGTACACTGCTGCGGCTTTTTCTTCCGTTCCGGCTACGCGCTCGGAAAACCTGATGAAGAAACTAAAAACACAAGCCTGGGCACCTACATAAAACAACTCGGCGACTGCGCCCGACATCAACGTCTTTTCCTTTAACAACAAGCTCATCCGATGTAACAGTGGTTTCGCCTCATCGGCAAGTGTAGCCGGGTTGTCCTCTACTATCTCGGGCAATGATGTCCGGTAAATTAGCAAGGCAACAACAAGCACAACGATACCGATGATCAGGTAAGGGACTTGAACAGCTGATGCTTCTTTGTTCAAATAAGTATTTAACTGGTCAGCCGACATGGAGGCAGTTTGCGCAGCAGTTAAGGTTTTACCCGATAAAATAAACATACCTCCCAAAAGCGGCGCAAGAAATGCTGCAAACCCGTTAAATGACTGCGAAAGATTGATGCGAAACGCAGCGGTCTCCGGCGTGCCCAATACCGTTATGTAAGGATTGGCAGCAGTTTCCAAAAATGCGGCCCCGCAAAAAATTACGAATAAAGCGCCCAGGAAAAATATATAGCTCCGTGATGCAGCTGCCGGGTAAAATAAAAATGCCCCGCATGCAAAAAGTATAAGTCCCAAGAGAATACCACCTTTATAGCCGTACTTTTTCATGAATTGCGCTGCCGGTATAGCCAGTAAAAAATAAGCCAGGTACGATGCAAAATCAATGTAAGAAGATTGCCTGTCGTTTAACTGGCAGGCCTTTTTCAGGTGTGGGATTAATATCGGGTTAAGATTTAAAGCAAAACCCCAGATAAAAAACAGGGATGTAACAAGGGCAACTGCAATCAGCTTATTGTTTTTCGACATAACAGGTTTAATTTGAACATTTGAAAATATGTTTATTTGAAAATAAAAACCTGCTAATACATCATCAAATTTTCAAATCACCAAATTTTCAAATTCCTTTTAATTGGCGGCCTCAATATAATTATTTAAATGCAGCTTGTATATCCTGCAACGATATTCCTAAAGTTTTTAAGGCAATTTGGTTTAATTCGTCCTTGTCGCCGGTAAAATGGAACACACTGTGTTTATGCGAAAGGCCTTCACGCGGTTTTAAAAATGCAGCAGGCGATACACTTTCAATTTCGTAAAAAGGCCCCATTTGCGAACCGTCCTTTAATGGCCCGTCGTTGTATGCATTTACAGCGTCGCCAATAAAGGGATTTTTGTCGGTGCGCCATTCCTGGTTCAGGTAGGTAGCTTTGGGGTCCATATCAAAAAGTGCGATGGTTAAAACGTTGTTCTGTGCATCATAGCTGCCGGCCATCGTTTTCGCCCGATTAGGCGGCATACCTAGTTTACCGCGCGATTTACCATCAGCCTTAAATAATAGTATGCCATTATTGTATTTTACGCGGTCAGGGGGTATCTGTCCAAAATAATCAGTAGTCGCCACTTTGCCGGTATCGTTTTGGTTGTAAGGCACCACGATAACGGTTTTTGCAGAAGGCGAAAACATATCCAGGTTCCACAAACAAGGAGCGCCAAATGACTTATCCCAGGCATTTGTCCCTGTATTAACGATGGTGTTTTTGGTGCTGAACGCAACAGATTTCACTTTACTATCGAAGCTTATCCCCAGCAATTTCTGTCCATCGGCCGGTTCAATTATTTCAATATCGCGAATGACATCCATGTTGTACATAACCCCCAAATGATTGATCACCCGAGTCGATTTACTTAGCGAAGCTTTTTTATCCGATTTAAATGTAAGTTTCCATGCCTCAAAATCAAATGCAACCGGTGTGTGCCAGTCGGGAAAATCCATCGGGGTGAAAGGTTTAAAAAACAGCGCAAAACGCCCGCCTTCCGGGCCAACCCAAAGCCGGTCCTCGCCCCCATAGGCATTCATGTGCGGATCAAGCGATTTTTGCGAAAAAGTTTTATAATTTATCCAGCCAAAACTTTTACCGTTTGCGCCATCGGCGGTCGAGGTAAAAACTTTAGCCTGGTATTTGGGCGATACGATAACCTGCCCGTTGCCATCCTTGCTGTTAAGCACTACCACGCTGTCGTTCTGTTTCAAAAAGTCCAGATCGTAGCCAAAAGTACCTTTAGCATACTCGCTTACAGCACTTTGCCCGGGTGTGGTTTTTGTTTTACAGGCATACAGCATGACAACAAACAACGATAGCGACAGTAACTTGACTAGCTTCATATATTATTTATGTTTAGGATTAATGCCAATTGTGTTAATAAGAGTGCCGATTGAATCGATGGTAATTTCCACAACATCATTTTCCTTCAGTGTAAAATCGGGCGAAGGCACCAGGCAGGTGCCGGTCATCAAATAAGAGCCATGCGGAAAATCACATTCGCGGTATAAATAACCCGCTAATTCGGTAAAGGAGCGTTTAATGCGCGACACTGTAGTGGAATCGTTGTAAACCTCAGCATTGTCCCGCCTAATCACCATATTAATGATTGTATCAGGTTTTATGGGCGTTGACGTCACATACAGGCAGGGCCCCAGGCCGGCGCTTTTTTCGTATATTTTTGCCTGCGGCAGATAGAGGGCATTTTCACCCTCAATGCTGCGCGAACTCATATCGTTGCCACAGGTATAACCCTGGATGTTTCCGTTTGAATTGATGAAGAGTGTAAGTTCGGGCTCAGGAACATTCCAAGCCGAATCTTTTCGGATATAAACCTGCTGCAAGTGCCCCGAAACACGCGAAGCAACTGCTTTAAAGAATAGTTCGGGCCGTTCGGCATCATAAACCCGGTCGTACAAACTCGCCGCACCCGAGTTATGCGACTCTTCCATACGGGCGTCGCGGCTTTTTAAATAAGTAACCCCTGCGGCCCAAACCTCCTGCCGGCTTATTGGCGGCAATATTACACCCTTGTCAAACCACTTTGAAGCTTCTTTCGCGGTAAGGGGTTTTGCCTTTTCTGTTTTGGTTAACAGGTATCCTTCCAGGTTATCCCGGTTTATCAGGATGTCCCAGGGTTCGTCAATAATAAAAAAAGAGGCATTATGCTCCAGCACGATACGGCTTACGGAGTTGTATAATTTCATAAATCAATTTTAAAGAAAATTTCTGTCAAATTGACAATGAAATTAAGTGCGCTTCTGTTTTTATTTCTGTTGTTTACGCTTGTTTGCTGATACTCCGCGCAATAAAATAGTAAACCAGGAAGCCAAAGGCCAGGCAAACCGTTTCAATCCCGAACGGTAAGGTTGAGTTACAGTAATCGATCCGGTGCGGAATGTATTCAAGGATGACAAGCCCTACCCCTCCGAATAACAAAATTATCCCCCATTTTAAGGTGTCGAGTTTAAAACCATCGTTTTGCTGACTTAAAATTTTGATAGAATTTTCATCGATATGCCCCTCCTTAATCATCCGCATTTTTATACGATGATTTAAAATTGAGAAAGTGATCATTACAATAGCTACGATGATGGCTAAAATTACAATTGCTGCTGCGTCCATTTTTTTATTTTTTAATGATTTTGGTACATTAGACAAGATGGAGGTTTTAAAGGTTGCAGGAGGATTAGTTATTGAGTTAGTGAACTGGTGAGTTAGCGAGTTAACGCTATGCAAATATTCCCTGCAACATTTATTGACACAATCTTGTCTAATCAACCGCATGCAGCATGAAGAGGAAATAATTTGCAGCGTATTAAATGGAGACCTGCGAGCTTTTAAAGTATTGGTAACACAATATGAAAAGCTGGTTAGCTATATGGTTGGCCGTATTGTGCAAAACCAGGAAGATGCCAGGGACATAAGCCAGGAAGTTTTCATCAAGGTTTATAAAAACCTGGGCAGTTTTAAATTCCAGTCGAAGCTATCGACCTGGATTGCGCAAATTGCTTACCTGACCGCTATTAATCACCTGAAAAAGGTTTCAGGAAAAAGAAACCTGACGGATGATATCGCCGATTTTGAGAACCACCATAAAACAACTGACAACCCCGAAACGCTGCTGATTAGAAAAAACAATGCAGCCTTTATAAATAAACAAATTGAACAACTGCCGGTTCATTACCGAACGGTACTAACATTGTTTCACCTGAATGAATTCAGTTACACCGAAATTGAGGCAATAACCGGAATGCCCGAAGGTACCGTTAAGAATTATTTATATCGGGCACGAAAATTATTAAAGGAAAAGCTGGAACTTTATATTAAACAACAGGGATGAAAGAGCTAAGCGACGAAGAATTTCAACAAATATTAGGGCAACAACTGGAACCAGATGAAAAAGGCGTTCCGCCTGTCAACGAGCAGGATGCAGTCATATACCGGGCGCTTTTTAATGCTTTGGCAGAGGAACCGTTGGACATACAAAACGCTAACCTCGCAAATGCGGTAATCAATGAAATAAAACTGCGTGAACAGAAAGCCGAAGCTACCCGCTATATTTTACTTATTACAGCCATAGTAATAGCAGGCCTGTTATTTACCTATTTCGCGGCAAACTACATCAGCCCGGCTGAACTGGCAGCGATTTTTAAATTTATTAATATATATAAATGGGTGTTGCTGTTTTTAGTTTTTTGCTTCGCGATGATACAGGTTGCCGATAGCAGCCTGGTGAAAAAAAAGCTGGCCGGTTAACCTATTTATTCCATCTTTAACGATACCGTTTTTGAATCGCCAAAAACAATTTTAGCCGATGGGTTCCCTGGCTCGGTATCCCATAAACATTCCCGCACGGTCAACATTTGATCGATGGTATCCAGCGAAATCAGCTGAAATGATAATTTGGTTTCATCTTTGGCTGAGTACTTACCTTTCATCGGCGAATCAACCCGGAAAATATTTAAAGCAACATCGTTATCGGGGCCTTTATAAACATAAAACTCATTCCAGTTACTGTTGCCATGAAAATAGGCTTTAATATTCGGATGGGCTTTAAGAAATTTAACCCAGCCGCGCTGCTCAATATCTGTTGCACCATCGTCGCCGCTTGCCACAAGGCCTTCTTTATAATGCTCGGCAGTAAGGTTTTCAAATTTATTTTGAGCGGTCATGCTGTAAGGGGCTACCGGGTTGGTAAAATGTTTGGCCTCGCAAGTCGGCTGATCGTGACAAAACACAATAACGGGGGTTTTGGCACCCACAGTATCCAGGTCCTGCTGCATCCAAATGCGCTCTGCCGAATCGGGCCAAAGGGTTATAAACATAACGTGTATCCCTTTGATATTTAGTGAATAATTGATTTTATCCGTTTGATAGTTATAATCCTCGTTGGTTTTAGGCTGTGCAGGTTTCAGCATCAGGTTATAAATTTTAACCATCGCTGTGGGGTCCTTTTTGGGATTCATTGCCTTATAATAGCCTATAGCGTTTGAAATATCATGGTTTCCGGGCGCCAATAACAGTGTTGCCGGTTTATTATGATGATCTTTCAGCGCAACGCTTTGCATATAATCCACCTCAAACTGGCTCCAGCTTGCAGCCGCACTTTGATAAGGTATTTCCATCCGGTTGGCAATGTCGCCGGTCTGGATAAGGTAGTCCACCGCACCAACGTTTTTACCTGCCCCAATCCCACCATCAGCGGGCAACAATAAACCGGGCACGGTGTTTATCTTTTTAATCATAGCAGCGTTTACCAAATGCGCATCTACATTGGTATCGCCCTGGAAGTTTTTGCGTTTGAGCGCATAATGGGCATCCGAAGAAAACACCATTTGAATATCGGCATCCCCGCGACTTTGGCCAGACGCAATGCCCGCGACAATTGTAAAAAGAGAGGTAACGAAGATTAAAACTAATGAGCGCATTTGATTATATTGTTAAAATTTAAGATCGTTTATGTCAACAGTTATTTTCGTTTGTAAAAAGACATTGTAGCCAGGTGCCCTGGATGGTCCCTGATCTCTGTATCGGTATAATAGCCCGAATTATCCGCCGCAAAACATATTCCTTCGCCTTGAGGTTCGTTATTGGCATATGGCGCCACTTCGGGTGCAGTTAACAATCCTGCTGAAATACTGGTTCCGGCAGGGAGTTTCCAGTACCAGATCAGTTGATTGCTACGCATTAAAATCTGCGTGCCGTCGGGTGAGATGTCCCCCGCTGTTGCATGATCCATATATATTTGCACCACGGGCGTCATTACCGTAGCCGATGTAGTGCTTTGGGGGTATTTCGCGGTAAATATTTGCGAAATATTATTGGCCTTGGTAACTATGTAAATATCCTTTGTAGCCGGATCGACCATTAACGTTTCGGCGTTATGCGGCCCGTTAGGGTACTTGAGCTGAATGATATCGACCTGCGAAATATTTATACTGACAGGCGCCGTTAAACCTGTAAGGTCGGGTTCAGGAAAGCGGTAAACCATTATCGATGGATATTGCAGGTTATTATCGCCAATATCGCCTACATAAATGTAGTTTATGCCGGCTACAGGGCCAGGTCCTACAGCTATATCCTCCCAATCGCGGTTGCCTACCGGGGTTAAGGTAAGTGTACCGATGTTTGCACCTGCGCCGTCGGTCATAAAAACCTGGTTGGTATTACCGCTATCGTTATGTATATACAAAACACCAGGATTAATCCTGCTTGCCGCAACACCCGATATTTCGTACAGATCAGTGCGCGCAAGATTGTTGACCACCGGAACGGGGTTAAACAGCTTGGTAGTATCCAGCCCGGATGGATTGTACGAAGGGGTTATAAATTGAACAGGAGGTGGTTTAACCACAACCGTATCTGTTGTGACTGGTGGATTATTTGCCTGTTTTTTGCATGAAAAAGCACATACTATGATAAAAAACAAAAGCATCCTTGTTCCATACAAAAGCCACTTTGGCATTATAGGGGTATTATTACTAAAAATCATTTGATGAAATTGTATTATTTAAAAAATAGCGATGGGTTTTTAAGCCCATCGCTATAACATTAACCTGATTTGGTTAAAGGGTTAAATTAGTGCTGGTTACCTGTACCATCAAGCTGGTAGCAACCCATATCTTTTCCCGGAGGAGTTATGCCGCTTGACCCGAAATTAGCATCCAAAGGAATACCTGCTGTAATTGGGTGGAATGCAGTAGTTGTGCCTTTGCCAACTGCCGGAGAACCTGCCTGTAAACGGAAGTTATAACCATCAACCGATGCCTGGGTAATCCATGCGCCATTGGCTTCCGGAAGCGGGAAATTAACGAACATTGGGTTGTTTTGACCTACCAATGTACTGCCGTCATATACAAGGCCAAAGGTGTAAGTTGAACCAAGGAAAGCCTTCATATTCGGAATGTCAGTAGACTGTGGATGTGTAACAACCGGCTGAGCAACGTTGGTTGGTACAAACTGGCCTGTAATAGATGCATTATCGCCATAATTAAAATTATAACCATAAGCTGTTTGTTGTATAATGCTTGATGCGCTGAAAGTAGTATCGGCAAGATAAACTTTTGCACCACCCGGGCCACCAGCAATACGTACGCCAAAATCGCAGTTAACCATCAGGTTATTATAAACCAATGCCCTTGAGTTATTCTCAATTTCAACAGAGCCACTGCGTGCGCCGTAAACGCCATTGTTCCTGAAACCGTCGTTCACGTAAGTGTTGTTGTACATGGTAAACTGGCATTCGCCCGCTGTGGTACCATCACTTGCTGTTTTTGTGCCGTTCGTAGCGCCACCGATAATCAGGTTATAAGCCATGTTTCCAACAGAACTGCCTTTTGCGTTAAAACCATCGCCACCGTTGCTGCCGCATTTTTCCATAGTGTTACGCATGATGTTGTAAGTGCCGCCATAAAAACGCGTTGCATCATCAGGTGAGCCATATAACCACGAGTCTTCCAGGATAAATACGCCACTTGGATTGGTAAAATATAGGATATACTGAGCACCTACTTTTAGCGAATTAGCACCTGTAAACGGAAGCGCCTTTAATGCAGCACCGCCAAAATCAAGGTGTGTCCATTTAATTACTACCAGGTTACTGGTAGGACCGCAGTAAATACCGCCCCAACCACCAACATAAGCCGAATCCTGGCCAACAGTTGATGAACCGGTAGTCTTAGTTCTGCGCGGATCGGTTATTGTAACCGGTGCATCTTTAGTGCCCTCGCTGATTAAAATACCATTGATGATAAAGTTTGCACCGTTTGTCATTTTAACGGTAACACCTTTTTGAATCAAAAGGGTATCGCCTGCGTTAACGGTAATATCACCACCAACGGTATATGTTTGGTTGGCAAGCATGGTGCCTTTGTAATTTCCGGCAGCCAATGTGCCCGAGTTGCTGATTGGTTTTCCTACTGAAAACAGGGGCGCCGACACAACCGCCTTATCACCTTTCTTGCTGCAGGCAGCAAGCGCTAAAAGCGATAATCCTAACGAAATAATTTGTAGTTTTTTCATAACTGAATGATGAATGATTTAATTTATTTACTGCTTTATTGTTGATTTGATTATTAAAAATTGTACTTAACCCCTAAGTTGTACCTGGCATAAAACTGATCGTACTGAACGGCTGTATAATCGGGGCTTTTTTGAAATGGATATTTAGCAATCCCGGTGTAGTTATAGGTGTTATTTTGTTTAATGATTAGTTCATAAGGCGTGTTCAGCAGGTTGTTGGCTTTTACATACAGGATAAAATGCCTGCCGAATTTTTTCTGAGCCGAGAAGTCTAAAAATGTAGCTGGCCTTTCCCAGGTATCTAAACCGTAATAGTTCGATACAGCTTGTATCCGTTCGCCAATGTATGATAGCGATAACTGAGCATCGAGGCCATTTCTTTGATCCTTATACAGCAATGATGCATTACCGATGTTGGCGGCCTGGCCCTGCAACGGCCTGGTTTGGTCAATGTGATTAACATCGCCGTTTATAACAATACTTTTTAAGGTAGTTATTTGCGAATTGGTATAAGTGTAGTTTATCGATGCGCCAATGTTTCCAAAAAACTTCTTAGCCTCCAGCTCAATGCCGTAATTGGTTGCGTTACCAAAATTATTGGGGGTAAGGTATAACGTTGCGCCTCCGTTTGCTTGCTCTAATTCGGTCTCAATAGGATTAGTCAATTGCTTGTAAAATGCGCCCAGCATAAACTCATCAAATACCCCGGGGAAAAATTCGTACCTTAAATCATAGTTATTAATAACGGTGTGCTGTAGGTACGGACTTCCGATATGCTGATACGTTTCATCGGCGGTTTGATCAGGAAAAGGGATCAAGTCTGCAAATGCCGGGCGAAGAATAGATTCATAATACGATGCCCTAAACGCCTGGTTATCCGTTAGCTTATATTTAATGTTAATGCTCGGCAGGTAGTCGGTATAAGTAATATTAGCCGTTTTACCCGGGAAAATGGCCGGCAGCTGCGAAACATAATTTTGAGCAGTATGCTCTGTCCTTACGCCGGCTATCAAATCAAGGCGATCGCTGATATAGTACTTTACCATGCCATAGGCGCCCTGCACATTTTCTACGAAAGTATAAACACCGGGATCAGTAGCTGATGAACCTTTTGCGTTAACCGTATCGGCCCCGGTAAACAGGAATTTTGCATTTGGTATAGTGGTATAGGTTTCCGGAACACCATTAACTACGGTATTGGGTAAATCATAGGTATCGTTAAAGTTGTCCCTGGTTTTATGCCTGAACATCCCACCTGCCGAAAATATGGCCTGGCGGCCGAATATCTTTACATCATAATGGAGATTTAAATAGGCAGAGATGTCTTTATCGGTATTGTGCATCCATTCTCTCGATTCGTTTTGCACCAAAACCGGCCCGTTAGCTATGCCCTGCGCAACAGAAACATTTGGCTCCTGTGGGTTGCCGGTAGGTTCGCTAACGGTTGACGTGGGGCTTGTACCATATTGGGTGTCAAATTCGGCATCATCAGGCAGTTTATGTGTCGCCTGCGAACTGGCTATCGTCCAGTCAATAGAGAAAGGTTTAACTATTTTATGTTTACCGCTTAAGGTGATATTGTAAATATTTTGCAGGTCGCTTCGCGTCTCGGTTAAATTATCAACAGAGAAGGTGCCGCGGTAACCCTGGTAGGTATAACCGCCATAGGTATCATCCTGGGTTTGACGAACACGATATTGATTTAATTGCACGTAGGTAGCAAATAATTTGATGATGTTATTATCGTCGAATTTGTAGTCGATAGAAGCAATAGTTCCCAATCGTTGCAATTGGTTTGAATACTGGCGATTTAAAGAGCTTTGAAATGCGGTTTCCTGGTTTTGTTTTGAATTGCCAACCGGCGGACCGACTGTATTTGTTTGCACCACCACAAAACTATTGGCACCCTGGTATAAATTCTGGTAGCTGCCAGCGAATAGTACACCCAGCTTGTTATTCAAGTAGCGGTTACCTATGGTGAGGCTGGCATTTAAATTTGGCGCCGGGTTGGCCGTTTTAGTTAGCAGGTTTTGATAAGGGAAATCGTTCGGCGTCGCTATGCCGCCCGGGTTAATTTCGCCCGGCGCTTTGCTGTTAACGGTACTGCGATCAAAACTGCTGAAAGGACGATCAAAAAATATCTGGCTGTAACCTGTACCAAAATCCCCTTCAACTTTTAACTTGTCGGGCGCAGTTTTCATCACCAAATTAATAACACCACCTGATGCATCACCTTCCATATCCGGCGTAAGCGTTTTATAAACTTCAATCCTTTCAACAAGGCCCGCGGGGAAAATGTCAAGTGGTATGTACCTGTTCTTATTATCCGGACTTGGTATTTTAATGCCATTTACCAGTACAGTATTATACTGTTTATCCATACCGCGGATAATTACGTGCTGTGCATCGCCTGTACCGCTCCTGTCAACAGATATGCCTGATACACGGCTAAGCACATTGGATACCAACATATCCGGCGAAATAGAAATAGACTGGGCAGATACTACGTTAATAGTATTATTTGAGTTTTTTTCGCCACTACGTGCGTATCTGTCACTTTCCGTGCTGGCATGTTCTTTAACAACAACTTCTGTAAGCGCAGTTGAGTTGTCAACCATGGCGATATTTAAAACCGCCACATTACTTGTTGCTACCTCCACGGAGTACTCTTGTGTGGATTTGTAACCAATGTAGCTTACTTTTAATTTATAGGTGCCGGCAGGAACGTTTTTAAAAATGTAACTGCCATCCAGCTTCACGGTGGCATTTGATTTAAAATTGCCATTTTCAATATGGACAGTAGCGCCGATAAGCGTTTCGCCGTTTTTGGCGTCGGTAACGTGGCCCCTGATAGTTTGTGCATGTAAAACAGCTCCAAAACAAAATACCAGTGCAATGCTCAGGCATAGTTTTTTTAGCGTTGGTAAAAATGATCTCATCAATAATCTGTTAAAAAAAATTTAATTAATAGTGAAGGGGTTTAGGCCTGATATCTTAGTGTTTATAAGTGTAAATTGCCCGCACTACTTTCGCCTTAGTTAAATGTAGTGCAGGGAACGCCAGAGCTTTGGCAGACAGGGTCGGATACAAATTCGCTTTCGGCAGAGCGTTGACAACCACCATTTTTGATGGTTTTACTACAATAAAGATCGGGGATGAATATGCCGATGCTTTGGCAGAATCGGCAACGCGGAAAAATGGACGCGCATAATTAAAAAGACCTTGTGTACTCCATACAACAAGGCTATTCCAAAATCGCGCAAAGTAGGCTTCTAAACTTTCCTTGCGCCATTTTATGATTTGGTAAGCGAAAAAAGCAGCTATAAAAAGAGCGCTTATAAATGACGACAAAAGGGGGAAAATTGAATCGGTGATGTCAATTGTTTGTTTCATCAAAACGTTATTTTTGCGCAAAGAAAGCTGTTGAATTCTGAATAAATTCTGAATTTTTGGCGTGGCGATGTTTGTTAACCGAATGTTATTTTTTACTTAACATTAAATCGACTTTATCTTAAAAAAGGAGGAATTTGCGTTACAATTTATTAACTTAATGGAAACAATTTGATGACGGCAATTAGTTTGAAGAGAAGATTTTTTTATATAAATATGCGTTGCAAGACCGATCGGTCGTTCAAAGAAAAGAACAAGATAATTATTAATCACCCGGTAATTTTATGAGTGTTTTTTTATCTTGATGATAACGAGTTTTGAGGTCGGCGTATTACTGCCCGCAGCCACTGTATCTATCGGCACTAATACATTTGTTTCGGGGTAATAGGTTGCCGTATTGCCTTCGGGAATATTATAAGGTACGATGATGAAAAGGCGCGCAACCCGCTCCGTATTATTGTGATAATTAAAAAGATCAACCTTATCCCCTGCTTTAAAGCCGGCGCGCATGATGTCATTTGGATTCATGAATATTACCCGCCGTTCGTTATGAATCCCGCGATAGCGGTCTTCGAGGCCATAAATCGTTGTGTTAAACTGATCATGGCTGCGGACGGACATCATGATATATTCATCTGCGGCAAGGTTATGAGTCGTTACTTTTGTGACAGAAAAAGCTGCCTTATTGCCGTGTTTTTCTGTATTAAACGTACCCTCGCGCGGACCGTTAGGTAAATAAAAGCCGCCCGGTTTCCGCACTTTTTTATTATAATCCTCAAAACCAGGTATAACTTTCTCAATTACGTCCCGCACCTCGTCATAACTATTGGCATACTTATCCCAATCCACAACTGAGCGGCCGCCCAATGTAGCTTTAGCCAGCTCGCATACAATTTTGGTTTCGTTTAGCAAATCGTCCGATACCGGCTCCAATATCCCTTTTGACATTTGTACAACGCCCATTGAGTTTTCGCAACTGATAAACTGGGCTTCGCCATTCACCATATCCATATCACTTCGCGACAATGTTGGCAAAATCAACGATTCCTCCCCATGCACCAGGTGGCTGCGGTTTAATTTGGTAGATACATTAACAGTGAGTTTCATTTTCCGCATTGCATCTGCGGTGTATAAGGTATCCGGCGTAGCCGAAAGAAAATTACCACCCATGGCAAAAAATACTTTCAGCTTGCCTTCATGCATTGCTTTTATCGATTCAACTACATCATAGCCATGTTCCCGCGGCGGCTCAAAACCAAAAACATCCTTAAGTTTATCAAGTTGTTTTTTGGTGGGCTTGTCAAATATCAGCATGGTCCGGTTGCCCTGCACATTGCTATGCCCTCTAACCGGGCATAACCCCGCCCCTTTTTTGCCGATGCTGCCTTTCAGTAATATTAGGTTTACAATTTCCTTTATCGTATCTACGCCGTTGGTATGCTGCGTAATCCCCATGGCCCAGCAAATAATAATCTTACTTTTGTATTTAAGCATCTCTGCTGTTTCCATTACCTGGCTAAAAGGAACACCGGCCGCCTTTGCTAATTCTTCCTCGTCGCATTGCTTTAAATGACCAATAAATTGCTGGTACCCGACAGTGTCTTTTTTTATAAAATCATTGTCAAATATCTTTCCCGGTTCATTCAACTCGGCATCATACAGCAGCTTTTCAATGGCCTTCAGGAGGGCCATATCGCCGTTGATTTTTACTTGTAGGTATAAGTCGGCCAATTGCGTACTAAAGCCCAAGGCGCCTTTAATCGTTTGGGGGTTTTTAAACGCCATTAAACCGGCTTCATGCAGCGGATTTATCGCAATGATTTTTGCACCATTATGTTTTGCCTTCTCCAGCGCAGTCAGCATCCGCGGATGGTTGGTGCCGGGGTTTTGGCCCATAATGATGATGACATCGGTATCGTAAAAATCATCAAGCGTAACTGTTCCTTTCCCTATTCCTATAACTTCACCAAGGGCGGTCCCTGACGATTCATGACACATATTTGAACAATCGGGCAGATTATTAGTGCCATATTCGCGCACAAACAACTGGTACATAAATGACGCCTCATTACTTGTGCGCCCCGACGTATAAAATGCTGCCTCATCCGGCGATTTTAATTTATTAAGATGGTCGGCAATTTTTTTAAAAGCATCATCCCAGCTAATCGGCTGGTAATGTGTGCCGCCTTTTGGCAAATAAACCGGTTGAGCAATGCGGCCTTTTTTCCCAATTTCATAATCATTTAATTTAGCGAGGTCCGCTACAGCGTTTTTGGCAAAAAAATCCGGTGTCAGTTTTTTTGTGGTAGCCTCTTCTGCCAATGCCTTTGCGCCATTTTCGCAATATTCGGCAATGGGCGAACGATCATCGTCAGGATCAGGCCAGGCGCAACTGGAGCAATCAAAACCACCCTTTTTATTCATGTGGAAAAGGCCCTTCATCCCGCGTATTAAACCGGCTTCTTCAATAACATCCTTCCCAGCCTCATATACCGCAGGAAATCCGGCTGCCCAAGTTTTGGGCTCAGTTAGCTTTATATCCAGCAATTCTTCCGGATTTTCGGCAGCTGGGCTATTCGTTGTCTTGTCCATAATATTAATTATTATCTACAACGGGATTGGGGAGACACCACCCGGTTGATTATTTATAAGGTTTTTTCGGCTAAGGGGTTTGGGTAATTATCACTTTGATCTTCGGCTACCTTATCTAGGCAGGTAAAATCTTTGTCCACCAGTAAATGTAACGGGCCGGCCTGGAAGTCAAAGCCCGTTTTGTCCGTGGCATCCAATTCATCAATAACAAATTGAGGCATAAAAAGTGTAATGGTGTTGTTCTTAAATGAGGCGGACAACTCCTCCACGCCCGATACCTGGATGGCATACAAAAGCGTTTGCTCCCAAAATTCCACCTTCTCTTCCAGGTAGCCTGTCGAAACCAATTGTTTTACGTCGGTACGCGTGAGCCGATACCTTACCGAGTTATTTTTAATACGAAGCTTCATGAACAGGCAAAATTATGCGGTGTGCCGCGTTGTAAATATTAAAACGATTATTTTTTAAAAATCCGGTCAGTGTTATATTAAATTCCGCGGCAAGTTCAACCGCCAGGCTGGATGGCGCACCTACCGAGGCGATTATGGTAATACCCGCCATAGCCGCTTTTTGCACCAGCTCAAAACTGGCACGGCCACTCAGCAATAATATCGATTTATCCAAAGGCAGCCGATTTTGGTTTAATGCGGCACCAATCAACTTATCCAGGGCATTATGCCTGCCAACATCCTCGCGCAGCAACAGCAAACTTCCATCAGCATTAAACAAACCAGCCGCATGTATCCCCCCTGTTTCGGCAAAAGCCGATTGATGATACGCTAAAATTATAGGCAGGCTATAAAGTACGTCGGCATGTACAACTGCACTGCTACCCTTATCATTTATAAAAGGACTAACTGTTCGAATGGCATCTATTGAACCCTTGCCACACACGCCACAACTGGATGTGGTGTAAAAGTTTCTTTCGGCATTTTGGAGGTTAGGGATAGCACCGGGTTTCAACTTCACCAGGATTACATTTTCTTTATTTTCGGCACAGGCAATAAAAACATGCCCGGCTTCATCAATATCCAGTTGATCTTTTATAATCCCTTCAGTAAACAAAAAACCGATCGCCAATTCAACGTCGTTTCCGGGCGTGCGCATGGTAACCGAAACATTTTGCACAGTACGTTCATTTTCAGCACCATATTCAAGCCTGATTTCCAAAGGCTCCTCAATAGCAAGGGCATCAGCTGTACTATGACCATCGGTGCCGCTTACTTTTATGATATCAAACCGTTTTATGGAACTTGCAGTCATAATCAAATATACAAATCAACAAGCCGTTTGTTCATAATAAATTGTGGTTCGCCACAAACAATAATCTTATTTTTTTAAGATATTTACGTACTTTACTATACTTTTGAAGCGATGAAGATTACGGTTTTGGCATTTGGCATAGCAAAAGAAATATTCGGCGCACCGGCTGTAAGCCTGGAGCTTGCCAATGATTCTACGGTATATAATTTGCAATATATGCTGGAGCAGAAATACCCCAAACTGGAGCAATTAAAATCATACATGCTGGCAGTAAATAATGAATATGCACTGCCTGGCGATACCATACACGAGCGGGATGAAATTGCCGTTATTCCCCCGGTGAGCGGTGGATGATACGATTCGGTTGTTTGTGTCCCCGTTGTCTGTGTCCTCGCAGACAACCTGCAATTTCATTTTCTCCCTGTACTGTAAGTTAGGAATAAGCCAAAACATTCGCCATTGACAAAACAAATTCAAATATCTGCCAGTCCTTTAAACATCCAATCGGCAATTGATTGGGTTATGTCGCCTGAATCAGGCGGAATAGACGTATTTATTGGCACCGTGCGGAATGCAACCAAAGGCAAAACCGTTATCCGGCTTGAGTTTGAAGCTTATGAACCGATGGCCATATCCGAAATGGAAAAAATAGTAAAACAGTCCACCGAAAAATGGCCCGTCCAAAAGGTGCTTATTCATCATCGTGTAGGCATATTGGAGGTTGGCGAGGTACCAGTAATTATAGCCGTATCAGCTGCGCATCGTGCTGCCGCCTTTGAAGCCTGCCGGTACATTATTGATACCCTCAAACAAACGGTCCCTATCTGGAAAAAAGAAATTTTCGAAGATGGTGAGGTTTGGGTAGCAGCGCATCCGTAAGTTAGCGGTTAGAGACCAGTTAATTAGAGATTAGGCTTGTCGGCGTAAAATAGAGGGAGAATCTGCATCCGGGAAATCTTTTTTATCCCGGTTCAGACAATTGTCCACGACTTCAATCCGCCACCCAGAGAAAACACATTTGCACCCGGATATTTCTTTTTGATGATCTTAACAGCTTCTGCACTTCGCGCACCGGATGCGCAATAGAACACGGTTTTTGTACCGATATCAAATCTATCCCGATAGTTTTCTATCTCGTCCATGGGTACGTGCTCGCCACCGATATTAAAATCTTCGCGTTCTTCTTCACTTCGTACATCAATCAATTGTATGGCAGCATCTAAAAGCAATGCTTTTAGCTCATCAGCAGAAATAGTCGGAATGGCTACCGTTTCAATTAACCGGCTAATATGGGTTTGCGTAACGTCGCCAATCTTTATCACCCGGCTTTGCATGGTTTGCGCATCAAATACCAACACCTTGCCTGCCAGTAAATTACCAGTTTGGGTGATGTACTTAATTACCTCGTTGGCCTGCATACACCCTATTATACCGGCAAGCGTTGGTATTACGCCGCCTTCGGCACAATTGGGTATTTGAGCGGCATCAACCTGGGGGAACACATCGCGATAATTAGGCGATTTTGTTCCATTTTCATTTTTTATATTCCAAACCGCTACCTGGCCTTCAAATTGGTAAATAGCCCCATAAACTACAGGTTTACCCGCAAGCACGCCCGCATCATTTAGTAAATAACGGGTGTCAAAATTATCCGTACCGTCTACAATCACATCATAATGACTTATCAACTCCATGATGTTTTGCGAAGTCACCCTTAAATCATGAGGCACTAACTGTATATCTGGATTTTGTTGTTGCAGGCGTTCGCAGGCTAACAATACCTTTTTTTTGCCCTCGTCGGCAGGTGCATATAATATTTGCCGGTGTAAATTATTCAACGAAACGGTGTCAGAATCCGCGATCCCCAAAGTGCCTACTCCTGCTGCTGCCAAATATTGTGCAGCCGGGCAACCCAATCCACCGGCGCCAACAACCAGCACACGTGAATTTTGTAAACGACGCTGCCCGTCCTCCGAAAAGCCTGGTAGCGCTATCTGGCAACTATATCGTAAAAAATCAGGTTTCATTCAGTAATTAATTTTGCTGCAAAGCAGTTTTTACTTTTTCAAGTTCTTCCGGGGTATTAACGTTGGTAAGTTCCGCAGGATCGGGTGCCTCCAGGAGATTAATATTATTATTGATAAGCACCTTTCGCGGACACGAATAACCCTGAGCTAAAAATGCAAGTAATACAGAGTAGCTCTTTGGCTCCCATATAGTTATCAATGGCTCCGGGAAGTCATCAAAGTCACTTTTGAAAGCCGTTGCAATTGTGGAAACATTCCGATTATGCACCAAAAAACCCAATGATTTTTCGGTCAATAACGGCAAATCGCTGGCAATTACCAGCCACGCACTATCAGGCTGCTCTCGAAATGCCGACAAAATCGCCCCATATGGCCCTAAACCCCCAAATGTATCGGGCAGGGCCGGGTAATTACTATTTATTTGTTGTTGCTGATCGGCACGGCACGAAATAAACACTTCATCGCAAAGCGGTTTCAGCATATCAGCCATGTAGTACCGCTGTTCTTTGCCGTGCCAGTTAAATAAGCTTTTATCGTGCCCCATCCGCTCGCTTTTACCACCGGCCAAAACCAGGCCGTTTAACTTTGGTTTTGCGAGAAGCATTTGGCTTTTAAACCAACTGATAATTTTCGCCGACTCATCAAGACGGTAAACGGGCAGACTGTCCCAATCGGGGACAGCTTCTTTTATGAAATCAAAAACATCGGTAACATTGTCAGCCAGCAATATCATTTGCACATTGTCGAGCTTTTCCACTCGTTTTTGTAACGAAGCCCGTTTATTCTCGTGGATAATAACAATTTGTGCTTTGGCCTGGTGATGATTGCCATTTGCTATAACAATATCGGCGTCGCTAAAGGCGGCCTTCTGTTCAAAGGCAGTAAATGTCTTATTATAATTTAGTTGCGTATAATTTACCTGGTCGGTAAAATCAAGTGCTGCCCCACTTACGAGGCGACCCGGAGAAACAATCAAATCATCGTTATGCGTAGTATCGATATAAGCACATTTATAATCTGCAGATAAAGCGCCGATCACCTGGTCGGCCAGTAGTTTTATAATGGTGCAGGGCCCACCCAATATAGCCCATTCGTTCCGGCCAAAATGGCCAACGGAAGGTTTTTTTAAAGCGGTGTGCTTTTGATGTTTCTTTTCCGGGATATTATGTTCTACTGAAATCACGTTTACCTCCTGTTTTGGCAATCAGCTTTGTTTCTTTTATAATAATATCGTGGCTCATCGCCTTGCACATATCATAAACGGTTAATGCCGCAATGCTCGCGCCAACAAGTGCTTCCATTTCCACACCGGTTTTGGCGGTAATGCTGGCAGTACAATCAATCACAACTTCCTGTAACTCGTTTAAACCGATATGGATATTGCAGTTTTCTAAACCGAGCGGATGGCAAAGCGGGATCAAATCCCCCGTTTTTTTGGCCGCCATAATGCCTGCGATAATAGCCGTTTGAAATACCGAACCCTTTTTGGTCTGCAAATCGTCATTGGATAATTGCTTCAGCACAGCGGCCGGCAATACAACTATGCTACGCGCTGTTGCCGTGCGTTTGGTCACCTGCTTTTCGGATACATCAACCATGGTCGGGTTGCCGTTATGATCTATATGACTTAAAACTTCCATATCCTGAATACTTCACCTCTTTTAAATTCATTTTTTTCAACGGGCAATTCCATAAACGCATCTGTATCAGCTAAATTAGCAAAATCACCTGAACCGTTCCCCTCAACGGGAACAGCCATTAACTGGCAATATTCGTTATAATGGAGTTTTACTTGTAAAAAGTATTTTAGCGGAAAATGAAAGCTTAACCGCTGACTTAAAACAGCGCGCAATACAGGTTTTTCTTTTACGCCTAACGAGGCATGCAGCCAGGGTAAAAAATACCGGTGAAGGCACATAAATGTAGCTACCGGGTTGCCGGGAAACGCAAATACCAACTGACCGTTTTGATGTTTACCAAACCAAAAAGGCTTACCGGGACGTTGCTGAACTTTATGAAACAACTGGTTTACAGTTAATTCCTGCAGGGCTTTGGGGATATGATCGAACTTACCCATTGATATGCCACCACTTAATAAGATTGTATCGTAATTTTCCAGGCATATCTGCAATTGTTTTTTGATGATCTCCTTATCATCGGGCAAATGCAACATGTCCGCTTCAAGGCCATGTTCTTTTAAAACCGCTTTTACCGTATAGTTGTTAGACCTGCGGATCTGGAATGGCCCCGGATCCTGGTCAACCTCTACCAACTCATTACCGGAAGATAAAATCACCACCCGGGGCAGTTTTTTCACCCGGAGTTCTGCTTCGCCAACCGAAGCTAACAAACTGATTATGGCCGGAGTAACCAATTCGCCTACTGCAGCCACCAGGTCGTCCTGTTTTTTATCTTTTCCTTTGTAATGTATGTTTTGACCGCGCCTGATTTCATTGGTAACCAGCGTAGCCAGCCCAGCCCGCAATTCCAGGTCCTCATACCTGATCACCGTATTCGTCGATTCGGGCAGCATGGCGCCGGTCATTATTTCCACACATTCGGTGTGTTCTTCAATATCCACAGGCTCGTCGCCGGCAGCTTGTGTGGCTTTTATCCTGAAGGTACTAATCCCGCTCTCAATGGCTTCGTAACTAACAGCGATGCCGTCCATGGTAACGCGATTAAACGGCGGAAGGTCGCGGTCGGCCTTTATATTTTCGGCCAGCACCCTGCCCAAAGCCAGCTCAAATGGCACTATTTCTGCGCCGTAATCTACGGTTTGGGCTAATATTATCTTTTCGGCTTCTTCAACGGTTATCATATGCCGGTAATATTTATTTTATCCTCCAATGGTAGCCATGGATTCGTGTACACCTTTATCTTTTATTCGCAAACGCTCCGCCTCCCAACCATCCTGTGCCCTGGTGGCAAAAGCCTTTAATAGTACGTTCTTCAACTCACCCGCGGCCATTCCCTGCCGCATTAAATCTTTAATATTTAATTGACCATCGTCATACAAGCAGGTTTTTAAGCTGCCCACCGGTGTAATCCGCAGCCGGTTACAGGTTCCGCAAAACGTACGTGAATAAGCCGCTATTATACCTACGCTGCCCTGGTGACCGTGTATAGCATAATTATACGATGTTGAAAACAACGGGTCGGGTACTTTTTCGATACCCGGAAACGCAGCGCTGATCTCATCCAGAATACGCACATGATCCCATTTTAAACCATTATATACATGCCCATCGCCGTTAAAAGGCATCTCCTCAATAAAACGGACGCTGACAGGCAATTCTTTGGTTAATGCAACCAGCGGAATAATATCCTGCGTATTTTTTCCGTCCATCACTACCGCGTTTATTTTTACTTCGATACCGTATTTTAGCAGTTCATGCATGGTATGCATTACCTCGGCAAGCTCATCCCTGCCCGTGATGCCGAAAAACCGGTTAGCATCCAGCGTATCCAAACTCAGGTTGACCGACTTTATGCCCAACGCCTTTAAATCCTTAACATGCGGCGCGGTTAAAACACCGTTGGTTGTTATGGTCAGCTCTTTTAAACCACCGAGTTTTGAAAGCGCCGTAAGGAATTTCATAATGTCTTTTCGCACAAAAGGTTCGCCACCCGTGATCCGGATTTTGTCTATACCCATTTCAACCAATAAAGAACATATCTGCAGCATTTCCTCGTAAGTCATTAATTCTTTACGCGAAAGCCAGTTTAAACCCTCCTCGGGCATGCAGTAAAAGCATCGCAGGTTACACCTATCGGTGACAGCGAGCCGTAAATAATTTATTTTTCTTCCGTGATTATCTGTTAACAACTAAAACTCCTTATCTCCTGGTAGATTGATTCCCCACTACCATTGGGAACCTTTATTTTTGTAAAATTAAATATAACAAATTAGTCGTTTGTTTTTTTAATGTACTTTTTATGTTATAATCGTTGATTATTATTACCGCCGACCGATATTATTATAACACGATAGCTTCTTTCTGTTAACAAAGCGGCTGCAGTAATCATCAAAAATAACATGACAGGCATTATTATTCTTGCTGCAGGTTCATCAAGCCGGCTGGGGCAACCCAAACAAAACCTGGTTTATAAAGACAAAACCCTGTTGCAAGGAACTATTGAAACAGCAATGGCCTCGGTTTGCGATCCTGTTATAGTGGTTTTGGGCGCTAACAGCGAAGTGATAGTGCCAACCATTGAACAAACAGGTGTCAAGATTGTCCAAAACAATGAATGGAGCGAAGGCATGGCGTCTTCTATCCAGGCAGGTATCCGCGAATTGATGACGATTAATCCGGAGGTAAAATCAGTCATTTTAATGCTTTGCGATCAACCTTTTGCAGACACCTACCTGCTCAACCTGCTTATACTGGCCAAATCAAAACATGGTATTACAGCCAGTTTTTACAATGATACCATTGGCGCGCCTGTACTGTTTGATGCTATTTATTTTGATGAATTGCTACAATTAAACGGCGCGGAAGGTGCTAAAAAAATCATTCAAAAATACCCGGATAAAGTTACTGAAATACCGTTTCCGTTAGGGGGTGTTGATATTGATACGATAGCAGATTTTGAGAAGTTATAATTCTTCTTTCGGGAGGGTTTTTAAGATTTCTTTTGCAGAAATTAATTGGGGGTTACCCTTACCATCGCTGACAACCAAACTACCATCATTAGCAGCAGTGGTTTCCACTAATTTACGAAGACCTTTATTTACCCCTTTGATTATCCTGCCGGATAAATCGTCGATGTCAGTTTTAGTTTGAACTATCATGGCTTTGAGATAAAATTGTTTCCCCAATATCGTTATTTATCGCTTCTTTTTTACCCGCGCCGTTGCATCCCGCTATGATATATATATTAGGCATTGGCTTGGCCTTTGTTACTTTTTTGCCTGGCTGGGCGCAACAGAAAACTTGTAAATGGTTGCCGTTTTGTAGGTTTCGCCGGGTTTAAGCTCTGTTGTGGGGAACTGGGGTTGATTTGGTGAGTCCGGGAAATGTTGTGTCTCCATCGCAAAGCCAGTGCGGTAATCGTCCGTTTTACCATTAAGAAAAGTGTGGTTACCGCTCATAAAGTTTCCGCTGTAAAATTGCAGGCCGGGTTCTTCGGTGAATATTTGCATCATGATATCGCTTTCGTCGCCTATCACCGTTGCTATTGGGATGGTAATGTCATGTTTATCCAATACAAAATTATGGTCGTATCCTTTGCCATTTTTCAATTGCACATCGTTAGCCGATATCCTGCTACCAATTGTCGTTGGTTTCGAAAAATCAAATGGAGTACCCGCTACCGCGGCTATCTTACCTGTTGGTATCAGCGTGGAGTCAACTGGCGTAAAATTGGCTGCTTTCATTTCAACCGAATGATCCAAAATAGTGCCTTTACCTACTCCGTTAAGGTTGAAGTACGAATGATTGGTAAGGTTTACAATGGTTTTTTTATCAGTAGTGGCCTCATAGCTGATTTTAACTGCATTGTCGGCTGTAAGTTCATAAGTCACCTTTACATTTAAATTGCCGGGATATCCCTCTTCCATGTCTTTTGAGAGATAGGTAAAAGTGATGGCACTATCTGTTACTTCTTTTGTATCCCAAACCTGCGCATCAAAACCTTTTTTTCCGCCATGTAATGTATTGGGCTTGTTGTTTATAAATAAGCTATAAGAGTGGCCGTCCAGTACAAAATGTCCTTTGGCTATCCTGTTACCGTACCTGCCAATGGTAGCACCGTAAAACGCCGACTGTGCTTTTTGATAACCTTCAATATCGCTAAATCCAAGTACTACGTCGGTTAATTTGCCATCTTTGTCGGGAACGGCAAGGCTCAATAAGTGCGCACCATAATTTGTAAAGGAAGCCTCTACCCCATTTTTATTTTTTAACACATAGAAATGAGTCTGTTTTCCATCAATTATTTGTTCAAATCCTTTAGAAGGTGGCAATATTGTTTGTGCGGTACTGTCGGGCATATTTGATGTTGTGGATGTGCTTTTTACAGGTTGACTACAAGCCGCCAAAGATAGGACACAAACGGGTAAAAAAATTGCTAAAGAAACGTTAAATGTAAATTTCATGAGGATATTGTTTGATAATGATGCAAATAAATTTAAAGGTTATTTTCCGTTGAGTTGTTTTATCAGGGCTGCTTCTTCGGGCTTATATGGTGTACCATCTTTCCTGAAAACGTCGTGAAACCATAATTTTGGTTCGGCGCCATCGGGCATTGGGGTGTCCCAGGCATAAATGGTATTGGTTTTCCCGCTAACCAGTCCCCAATTTATGGCGCCAACATTTTCCTTTTTTAGCATTGGCATGGTGTTTTCGAAGGTGCTGTTGCGCAGCCTTGCCATATACTCGGTACAAATAACCGGGCGACCGCTTACTTTTAGTAATTGCACAACTTTTTGATGACTTTCCGGTGCATCATAACAGTGATAGGTGATGACATCCGAATTTTCAAACTGAATTTGATTCAAACCTTCTAAATCCCAGTTCCATATGCCGGAGCTAACCGGCTGATCAGGATTAACGGCATGAGCCCAAGCGAACACCTTTGTTAATAATACCGATGACTTAAAGTTTTTGTTGCTGTTACCCGGTTCGTTGTATAAATCCCAAAGCAAAATACGCTTATCGTGTTTAAATGTGGTTAACACGTCATTAACATATGCTTTCAGCTGCGAAAAATCAGCATCGGTGACTAATGGCTTACCAGGGTCCTGCGTCCAGCCTGAGTTATGGATATCTGGTTTTGGATCGGGTTGTTTGCCGGGTTTGGCATTGGCATTCCAGCAATCGTCAAAAAATACAAAAATGGTTTGGATATGATGTTTATTAGCAACGGTTAAATATTGATTTATACGCTTTTTGAATCCCTGAGGATCTTCTTTCCAGGCTACGCTGTGTAAAAACACCCGCATGGCATTAAAGCCAATTCCTTCGGCATAACCTAGCTCCCGATCAATTGTTTGCGGGTCAAAGGTATCAGCCTGCCACATTTCAAGCTGGTTTATCGCGGTGCTGGGTATAAAGTTTGCGCCGTTTATCCATTTGTGTTTGGCATACCAGGAGTTGGCTTTTTCAACCGACCAAATGTTAGCGACGTTGCCTTTAGAATGCTGGGCATTAACAGAAAAACAGGAAATTAAAAACAACAGACAAACTATCAACAGTTTATTAACTCGCATAAACAGGAATAATTAATATATGGCTTGATTGGTTATCCCAAAAATGATAAAATAATTGTGAAAAACACAATTAAAAAAACTAAAATTAACTTTTTTATTAAAAGCCTAAGTCGCCTAATTCCACAACGGCGGTATCACACACATAAGTAGGCATAATGCCTGAAGCGGTTATCCGGTTTTCATAATCTTTAGGCAAGGTATTACCGGTTAGTACCAGCACTGTATCTAACCCGAATTTATTGCCACCAAGAATATCTGTCTGCAACGTATCGCCAACCATCACAATCTGTTGTTTGGTTATCGAGCGGTATTCACGTATCAGATCATAGGCAAACATGAACATTTGCGAATCAGGTTTACCAAAGCGGATAAATTGCTTACCCACCACACTTTCTATCATCGACGCAATACCACCAATGGCAATGGAAACCTCGTGTACTGATAATGGATAGGCGCGATCGGTATTGGCAACAATAACAGGTATCGTCCTTTTGCGCAGAATATTCACTGCTTTATTCAGTTCGGTTTGCCAGTCGAACCCTTCATCATCCAAAAATATCAGCGCATTTACTTTATCAATGTTTGTGCTGTCGATCCCGCTTACCGGCAGCGTCAGTAACCCTGTCGATTCAATATAATGGGCAGAATCCGTGGTGCCCAGATAGGCGACAATACCGTCAAGCACTTTCAGATCCAAATATTCCTTAGTAAGCATTCCGGAAGACACGATCCGTTCGGGCGTTATAGCAGTAAGGCCATTTCGATGGTAGCTTTCGGCCAATTGAACCGGGCTGCGTGAAGCATCATTGGTAACAATATAATATTCTTTGTTTTTTGCCTCCAGGTACTCAAAGGTCTTTTCGATACTGGGCACTAATCCCTGGTAAGTCTTTATCACCCCAAAAGCGTCAAAAAAAATAATATCGTATTTATCAATTATTGATTTAAAGTTTTCTATACGTTTCATTGGCATTTATGATAGCAACAGCCGAATATAAGCTTTTGTGTATAAAGTGGTGCTCTTAATAATTTATTAATATACATCGGTAGATATTAGTTGTATTACCACACAACCGACCTTTATAACATGCATATTCATTTCGGCACGGCAAACACAAGTGCCTTTATACAACCACAGGCTCTATTAATATAGCGGACGGTTATTTGCTATCATATACCAGACATCTAAACAAAACTTTTTAGCCGATATAAACTAAACCCCATTCCAATGAAGCATGCAGAAGAAAAAAGACTCGAAGTAGTAAGCCAATTTGAACAACTTGACCTGGGAAGTAACCGCGAACTAAATGACCTGGTGACACTCGCGGTACAAATTTGTGATGTACCGATTGCGATGATCTCCTTAATGGGCGAAAAAACACAATGGGTAAAATGCCGGTCGGGTATTAAGCTTAAAGAAAACACCCGCAAAGATTCCTTTTGTAAGCACTTAATAAAATTAAAAAAAGTTATGGTGGTGCCGGATGCAACCCTTGATAAGCGTTTTTTAAATAATCCCGCTGTTACGGGACGGCATGCGGTAAGATCATATGCAGGCGCGCCGCTCATCACCAGCTCCGGTTATCACCTGGGATCGTTGTGCCTGATAGACCGAAAACCAAACGTGTTTACAAAAAAACAAAAAGATTTGCTGGCTATGCTTTCCAGGCAGGTAATGGCATTAATGGAACTACAGCTGGGCCTGAAAATAATTGCACAGCAAAATCAAGAGTTAAATTGCCAGAAGGAAAAAACAATGGCCTCGGAAAGGAAACTAAGGGGTTTTTTTAACAGCTCCTCATCCTGCCACACTTTAATCGATAAGGATTTAAATGTCCTTGATTTTAATAATGCTATGGCGGCTTTTACCAAAAAGCTGTATCATAAAAAAATAGAAATCGGTAAAAGTATTTTGGATTACATTAATTCATCTTACAAAGATGAATTTATCCGATATATCAAAAACGCCTTCGCCGGTCGGCAAACCAATAAAGAAATATTAATAAATGATGGCAAAGGACAGGAATGGTGGAATATTTCGTTTAATCCGGTAAAAGACGAAAATGGCGATATAATAAGCGTTGCCAACAGCGCGACAAATATCAATGAACACAAAAGGCAACTAACCGAAATACAAGCGCAAAACCGGCTTTTATTAAGAATTGCTTATATCCAATCGCACGAATATCGTAAACCGGTTGCCTCGATACTGGGTTTAATGAGCCTGATAAAAGAAAATAATTACAGGGCCGGTAAAAAGTGTTTTTTAATGCTGGAGCAAGCCGTTACAGAGCTTGATGATACGATCAGGAACGTGGTAAACTCCATAGAAAATAAATTTTCCGAGCATGCTTTCGCAGCTATCGAACTTAAACCGATGCTGTAATTCCTTATCTTAATTCGAGCGCGTCAATTATTTTTTCTGCATCAAAATCCCGGTCGACTGAGGGAAGGTATATTTCAAATGCTTCGGACTGTAGTTTTTTTGCGTATTGTTCGTTAAAAAAATATTTGCCATCTTTTATCACATAATTTAAGATAAAAAACCGGTAGGCCTCTTTCAAAAAGCGTATTTCATCGGCTGTTATAGGGTTAACTTTGTGGTATTCTTTTAAAAACATGATAAACCGGTCTTCCATCATGGTGTTGATGTAATAACTAAACACGGTGCGATCACCGGCATTGGATACTACGCGACTAAAGAAATAAAAATCCAGTATCCGGTAACTCATCCTGAACCAATCATAGTCCCATCGCGAATAGAGTTCCAAATTATCGGTCACCGAAAAATTACCAATGTTCCAATCGATAAATACCGGGATGATCTCAAACGAGCGCATATTATAGTTAGACCGGTTTTTGAAAAACAATTCGCAATGGTATTTCAAAAAATCAACCTGCATAGCCGAACCAAAGTTTTTTTCGTTGGTCTCCAGCATCTGCTGTAAGGCAGCAATATCGGTACGCAAAGTTTTCGACGATTTTGGCAAAACATTTTTTACCCGCGAGCACGCCTTGTGGAACCTGCCCACTTGCTGCCCTAATTTTTGAATATGATAGTCCTCGAGCCTCCGGGGCAAACTCCGGTCAATACGGCTTGGGTTGTAAAACACAACCCATGCATCAGTTTTCCCCTGTTTATGGCGATAAATGTATACCCGGTTGTTCTTCAGCAGCGATTTAGCCAGGAGGTTTTCAAATGGATAAAGCAGGTTGTTTGATAAGCTATGGATAATGCGATGATCTTCCTTAAAGTTTTCATACTTACCAAAATAAGATAGCTTGGCAATAATGATATCGTCATCGTGAAACGTAATACGAAAAACGTGATTGGTAGACACCATCGCGCTGATGTCTTCAATTTCCTTTATCGATTTGGAAGCATCGTAGCCTTCCCATGCCTTTTTTATAATAAAGGTATAATCAAGTTTGGTTTGAACTTTTGAAGCCCGCACCGGAAATTGCGGATAAATAGGATTCTCAAGCTCCAGGTCAGTTAATTTATTCACTGCAATTAAATAATTTCAAAATATCGCTTCAATTCCCAATCGGTAACGCTTTTGGCAAATTGCCGGCACTCCCACAACCTTGTTTGTGTAAAATGATCGACAAATGGTTCACCAAACAGTTCTTTTGCAATGGCCGAATCTTTCATTAACGTAGTGGCATCAAATAAATTTGATGAAAGGCTTCCGTTGCTTTTGTCCTGGTAACCATTACCGGTAACAGGCGGTATGGTTAACGCAAGTTTATGTTTTATACCATACAAGCCCGAAGCCAACGCAGCCGCCATTGCAAGGTACGGATTGGTATCTGAACCGGGTATCCGTGTTTCCAGCCTTGTATAACCTTCGGAAGGGTGTAAAACGCGTAACGCTGTTGTGCGGTTATCAACGCCCCAGGTAATAGTGGTTGGCGCCCATGCACCTTCCACAAGCCGCTTGTAGCTGTTGATTGTGGGTGCATACATCGGTAAAATATAGGGCAGGCAGTGCAACTGCCCGGCAAGATAATGCTTATGCAAATCGCTCATGTTATATTTATCATCGACGCTGTAGAAAAGGTTTTTGGTTTGATCCTTGTTCCACAAACTTTGATGGACATGGCCGCTGCATCCCGGTAGGTCCGCGTTCCATTTGGCCATAAAAGTGGCCATAATACCATGTTTATAGGCTATCTCTTTCACGGCAGTTTTAAATAGAACCGCCTTATCGGCGGCAGCCAAAACATAATCATGCATAAGGGCAGCCTCATACACGCCAGGGCCCGTTTCGGTATGCAAACCCTCTAATGGTACGTTGAAATCCATCAGCAGGTTAAACAGATCATTATAATAATCGTCCTCCTGCGAAGTGCGCAAAATGGAGTAGCCAAACATGCCAGGCGTAAGATTTTCCATATTGGCAAAACCTTTGTCGTGCAGGCTTTGCGGCGTTTCTCTAAAGTTAAACCATTCAAACTCTTGTGCAAATTCAGGGTGGTATCCCATCAAATCGCATTGCGCGGCAATATTTTTCAGCAGGCTTCGGCTGCATGATGGCAGAGCGCTGCCGTCGGCATTGCTAAAATCACCTAAAAAAAAGGGAATATTTTCGTTCCAGGGGATAGTTCTAAAGGTATCCAAATCAACCCTGCACGGCCTATCCGGGTAGCCAGTGTGCCAGCCGGTTAATCGTACATTGTCATAACAGGCGTCGTTGCTGTCCCATCCAAAAACCACATCGCAAAATCCATAGCCATCCTTAAGGCCATCCACAAATTTTTTATGGTGAATTACTTTACCGCGTAAAACGCCGTCGATATCAGCAAAGGCAAATTTTATTTTTTGTATATCGTTTTCTTTAAGGAAGGTTTTAACCTGATCTTCATTCATAATCGACAGAATAATTTTCGCGTGGCAAGTTAAGCAACTTTTTATAGAGTATGTGAAAGAGTCAGTGTAGAACTGTTACCATGATGTTTTCAGGTTCTGTGCATCAACTCTAATTCTTTGTTCTATTTCTATACGCTATAACCGCTATCTTAGTTTAATAAATATAGTATTATTTGATGGACGAACACTGCGATTTGTTATTTGTATATGGTACGTTGCTTGATGAGAAAAATGAATTTGCGGCTTATTTAAAAGGCAACAGTACTTTTCTTCAAAAGGGACGGTTTAAGGGCCGGCTTTATGACTTAGGTGAATATCCGGGTGCTGTTTTTCGACCCGCTAATCAAGAATATGTTTACGGCAGCATATATATGATGAATAAACCTGAGAAAATCTTAAAAATACTGGACGATTATGAAGGCATTGGCGAAATTGAAGAGCAGCCAGACCTCTTTGTAAGAGAACTGATAGAAATTGAAACCGAAACACAACCAGCAAAGTGCTGGGTATATTTTTACAATTTGCCGATCGACAATTTAAAACAGATAGTTTCAGGGAGGTATTTGCAATAATCCCCTATTACAGACTTACCACGTTTTAAAAGCGGCATCACCCCTGGACGCATTAAAACAAAAAACCCCCGGATTTGCATCCGGGGGAAATCATAATCATATTAGTTTAGTTAGGAATTTAAACTTTAGCCGATTTAACGGTTTTGATGATAACAGCAGCAACTTTGTATGGATCAGCAGCTGAGTTAGGGCGACGATCTTCCAGGTAACCTTTCCAGCCTTTTTGTACTGTGTACAAAGGAATACGGATAGATGCACCGCGATCGGATACACCATAGCTATAATCGTGGATTGAAGCGGTTTCGTGTTTACCTGTTAAGCGCTGATCGTTATCGGCGCCATATACTGCAATACACTCAGCAACGGCAGGACGGAAAGCTTCGCAAATCTTGTCGTATATATCTTTGCTTCCGCAAGTACGCAAAGTGGTGTTTGAGAAGTTAGCGTGCATACCTGAACCGTTCCAGTCTAACTGACCAAGCGGTTTGCAATGCCAGTTGATAGCAACACCATGTGCTTCACCAACACGCTCAAGTAAATAACGGGCAACCCAAATCTGGTCACCGGCTTCCTTAGCGCCTTTAGCGAATATTTGGAATTCCCATTGTCCGGCAGCAACTTCAGCGTTGATACCTTCAACATTCAGGCCTGCTTCAAGGCACAGGTCAAGGTGTTCTTCAACAATCTCGCGGCCATAAGCATTTTTAGCGCCTACCGAGCAATAGTACGGGCCTTGCGGGCCTGGGTAACCACCCGCAGGGAAACCAAGCGGTTTATCGGTTTCAGGATCCCAAAGAAAATACTCCTGCTCAAAACCAAACCAAAAATCGTTATCATCATCCTGGATAGTAGCACGGCCGTTTGATTCGTGCGCTACGCCGGTTGAATCAAGTACTTCGCACATTACCAGGTAAGCATCAAGCCTTCCCGGATCTTTACAAATGAATACCGGCCTCAACACACAATCAGACGAACCACCCGGTGCCTGTTCGGTTGATGAACCGTCGAAGCTCCAATCAGGACATTCTTCTAATGTTCCGCCAAAGTCACTTACTATTTTTGTTTTGCTGCGCAGGCTTTGTGTTGGTTTGTAGCCATCAAGCCAGATGTACTCGAGTTTAGTTGCCATTGTTTAATGAATTTATAAAATTTGGGTTCAATCGTGTTTTTCGAATCGTTATCGATAATTATTGAGGCGAATTTAAATTATTTTTATAAATTTCATCATAAAATGTTGAAAAATTTATAATTTTTTTCAAAAACACGTATTTATGGTATTAAATTAGACAAAAAATCACCAAAAACGCAACATCGACGTAACTATAGTTTAAAAAGATGTTAAAAAACGAAAAATGCTACAGTTGATGCAATGACGTTTAATTGTGACGCGGCCTTCTTAGCGGCAATTTCGACACTATTCGTTTCTTCAACATAAAAATGTATCCATCAAATAAATCCGATCCGGTAACTATCGGGACAAACCTCCGAATTCCGCAATCAAAAAGGATTGCACATTTTTTACATATAGAAAAATATAAATATCTATCTTCGGCCAATTTATTTTTCCATCTCCAAATCAAAATATATTATGAAGATTACAGTTGTTGGCGCCGGGGCAGTTGGCGCTACCTGCGCGGACAATATCGCCAGGAAAGAATTAGCTGAAGAATTGATCCTGTTAGACATCCGTGAAGGTTTTGCCGAAGGCAAGGCAATTGATATGATGCAAACATCGGCGCTATTGGGTTTTGATACTAAAATTAAAGGTGTTACCAACGACTACGCAGCTACTGCTGATTCGGAAGTTGTTGTAATTACATCGGGCCTGCCGCGTAAGCCGGGGATGACCCGCGAAGAACTGATAGGAACGAACGCTAACATCGTTAAAAGTGTTACCGAAAGCATTCTTAAGCATTCGCCAAATACCATCATCATCGTTGTTTCCAACCCAATGGACACCATGAACTACCTTACCCTGAAAACATCAGGCTTACCCAAAAACAAAATATTGGGCATGGGCGGAGCATTGGATTCGGCAAGATTTAAATATTACCTGAGCCAGGAGCTTGGCTGCTCCCCTGCCGACCTTAATGCGGTAGTTATTGGAGGCCACGGCGATACTACGATGATCCCCTTGATTAATCACGCCACCTGGAATACTATACCCGTTACGCAGCTATTAAGCAAAGAACAGCAGGATAAAATTGTGGCAGCAACCATGGTTGGCGGCGCCACCTTAACCAAACTGATTGGGACTTCGGCATGGTACGCACCAGGCGCGGGTACTGCATTTATGGTGGAAAGTATCGTTCGCGACCAGAAAAAACTTTTGAGCTGCGGTGTTGCGCTTGATGGCGAGTACGGCCAGAGCGATATTTCGCTGGTAGTTCCTGTTATTATTGGCAAGAACGGCTGGGAAGAAATCAAACAGTTTAAACTAAGCGACGCCGAACAAGCAGAGTTCGATAAGAGCGCTGCTGCGGTTCGGAATATGAACCAGGTGTTGTACGACACAAATGTGATTTAAGTATCGCATCAGCATAAAAAATAAAAGGGCTTTTACCGGATTGGATAAAAGCCCTTTTTGTTTTGAACTAACGCTTGTTGCATTTTAAGCTGAAACAACAATTAATTGATTGTAAACGCTATGGGAACTGAATAAGCTACCCTGACAGGTTTTCCATTTTGTATTCCCGGAACCCATTTTGGCATCAGTTTTATTACCCTCAAAGCCTCTTCGTCGCAACCGCCGCCAATGCCCCTCGCTACTTTTGGATCTGTTATCGTCCCATCTTTTTCAATGACAAAACTAACAATGACGCGTCCCTGAACCCGGTCCCGCCTTGCTGAATATGGATACCGGATATTTGCAGCTAAAAACTTGCCGAAGGCATCTAAACCGCCTGGAAATTCCGGCACTGTCTCCACACTTAAATAAAATTTACCATTTTCAATATAACATGGTTGTACCCCGGTAATTTTTCCCTTATTGTAGGTACGTATCTCGCCGCTAAATTGCTTAAGCGCAACATCCCAGTCACCGTCTTCCACGCCATCTGCAATTTTCCCCTTTGTGGTAACCGCCGTAAAGTCATCATTATATTCAAGCCAATCTCCATTCCCATTTTCGGCAATTACGTTACCTGTAGAGTCGTTGCAGGTTTTATATGAAACTTCAGTTTGGTTCCGGGCGTTTGTACTAAAGCTTTTCTCATAATGAAAACGGCCATTTGGGTAATAGGCCGTTACTGCGCCTGAAACCTGTCCATTTTCAAAATTTTCTATAACCATCCTGTGCCCATTTGAAAAGAAGCCGATATATCCGCCCTGAAATTTTAAAGGCACCCGATCGTTGAGCGAACTGGTTATTAATTTTATTTTTCCATTCGGGTAATAACCTTTTACCACAAATAGGTCTTTGTTCAAGCTGGTATCAGGTGGCAAAACCAATAAAAAATAGTCGGCGCTATCTTTATTGGCAGTAAGCATCCCCGAATTTTTGACAAAATAAACAGCCGTATCCCTCTTTTGGGCTACGGCTGTTTTTAAAAAGAGTGTTAATGTAATGGTACCTAACCAATACTTCATTATAGTCCTATTTAAACAAATCATTTGATAAGCCACTATTTACCTTCGTGCTTTTCACTTTAAATTCAATAGGCTGGCCAACAACTGTTGTTTTTTCATCGTAAGGGATTTTTATGCCGGTTTCAATATCGCGATAATCGCTCCACTCCATTACTGTGCCAAGCGGTACTATGCTATTCTGTTTAATTTTTAGTCCGGTTTTCATATCGTAATAATAGTTAATCTTAACACCATCAGGCGATGTTACGGTGATTAAATAAGCCAGTTGATCATTCACTATCTTAAGTGCCGGATCAAGTTGCATCGTATAACCAGCTTTGTTAAAATCAAGTTCCGGGAATAACTTATATCGGTTTCTAACCGCCGATTTCACATCTTTGGTTAAATCCACCGGTTTGTTCAGTTGCTTAACTGCTACACTATCGCTATTATAAACCACGTGATACACATTAAGGTTATTGTAAGTTGGTACGCTAATATCCTGGAAAAATTTATCCGGGGTTTTGTTTTCGTTTACCCTTACAACGTTAAGGCCTTGCACTGTACCTTCTGCATTAACAGTAAGGTCTTTCACATCCTTTAATTTAGCTTCACCGCCAATAGCGTCCAGATAGTTTTTAATAACGGTAGCAGCGGTAACATCTTTAGCAATGCTAATACCGCTAAATCCATTATTCTCGGGGTTAATATCAGGCAAAGCATGATCAGGGTCGATGATTGCGCTTACTATTTTTGAAGTTGATTTATAGGAAAAAGTCCAGGTACCGCCGCGCTGCCATATTTCGGCAGGCAGATTTACTGTACTGCTTTTACCATTTTCTTCCTTAACAGCTACAGTAACAGGCAAAGCCATTCCTTCCTTGTTTTCAATGGTGATCAGCGCGCCTTTTGACGGGTCGCCATCAACATAGTTAATCTCCTTCACCGCCTGGTCGAGTTTCATGGTGGTCAAAAACCATTCATTCCAAAACCAGCTTAAATCTTCACCCGCTGCGTTGTCCATCGAGTGGAAAAAATCCCATGGTGTTGGATGTTTAAATGCCCAGCGCTTAATATAAGTGCGAAAGGCAAAATCAAAACGCTTTTCGCCGAGGATTTGTTCCCTTAAAATAATTAAACCCCGCGATGGTTTTTCGTAGGCCGCATAACCCAAATAATCTGGTTGGATAACATCAGGAATATTCATTATGGCATCGGCTTCAGGTGCAAACATGGCGGGCGCTTCTTTTTGAGCATCGGCTTTTTCATAATACTCGCCGTTGTTAAATACCTTGGTATCAACTTTATTAATAAATGTATTAAAACCTTCGTCCATCCAGGCATATTTACGCTCGTTTGATCCTACAATCATCGGGAACCAATTGTGGCCGAATTCGTGATTGGTAACTTCCCATAAAGCACCCGATTGGTTATCCGAACCGCAAAATACAATGCCCGGGTATTCCATACCGCCCACAGTACCGGCTACGTTGGTAGCTACCGGGTAGGTGTACTCATACCACTCATTCGAATATAATTCGATACATCCCTTTACGTACTCAGTTGAGCGGCTCCAGGCATTTTGTCCTTTGCTTTCAACGGGATAAACCGATTGGGCAAGCGCTTTTTTACCGCTCGGCAAGTTTATACGCGATGCATCCCACAAGAAAGCTTTGGAAGCTGCCCATGAAACATCACGCGCGTTTTTACAGAAGAAATGCCAGGTAAGGTTTGCCGTTTGCGGATGAAATTTAGGATCAACCAGGTCCATGGTATCCTTAATCATCACAGTTTTATCACTGTTTTTTGCAACAGCTAAACGGCTCAGCACCGTTGGGGTCAATACTTCATTTGAATTCAGTAATTCACCTGAACCTACCACAACCAAACTTGCGGGGGCAGTAATAGTATAATCGAAATTACCATACTCTAAATAAAACTCGCCGGCGCCCATATAAGGGATCACATTCCAGCCGGCAACGTCGTCATAAACCTCCATTCGGGGATACCATTGGGCTATTTCATATATCCAGCCATTTTTTGTCAAAACCCGGCCCATCCGGTCGGTACCATATTTAGGGATATCAAATGCGTAATCAATCTTTAGCTGGATTTTTGAACCGCCTGCACGCAGCGAATCATTTAATTTAATTTGCATGCGGGTGTCGGTCACCAGGTAATCAACCTTTTCGCTTTTTCCGTTTTTAATAACGTAAACGCCTTTTATCTGGTCGCCATCGGTAAAAGTTTTGTTGTTAAAACGGCCACCGTCAACCGGGCTGGTCGCCTCTCCGCGTGAGTCTTCGCGGTAAATATTTTGGTCAACCTGTAACCACAGAAAGTCAAGCGCATCCGGGCTGTTATTAGTGTAGGTTATTAGTGCCGTACCGCTGATGCTTTCTTTTGCAGTATCTAAAGTAATGTTTAGCTTATAATCTGCATGATTTTGCCAGTACTTTGAACCCGGAGTACCGGCCGATGTGCGGTAAACAGTTCCTTTATCAGGGTAAAATAATGGATTAAAAACTTTGTGCTGATCATATTTCGAAGAAGAGTGCGTTGTATCCTGTGCCAGCGTCGTAAGGGCACAAAGACACGTTAATGCTGATAAGGCAATTTTGTTAAAATTCATAATTAGATAATTTTTAATTAAAGGCAAGATAGGGTTTTTGTTGATTATGTTGAATTAAGGTTGGTTAGTTTTTACACAGCGCAACACATCATTTATTAAATTTATCATTAAAGTATCTATGACGGATAAAAATTAAAAACGTTACACCTAAAAAACAATTAGTGGATTAGTGATTTAGCGAACTGGCGGAATTTTTTTAACCTAATCCAACTCAATCAACTTAGTCTAACCCAATCAACCAATCAACATAACCAACTTTTTTATACTTTTGCTGCCTAAATGGATATATCAGTTGTAGTACCTCTTTACGATGAAGTTGAATCGTTACCTGAGCTCACCTCGTGGATAAGCAGCGTAATGGACAATAACCGCTTCACTTATGAAATCATCCTGGTTGACGATGGCAGCAGCGATGGCTCCTGGGAAATGATCAGGAAACTACAAAAAAACAATCCTTTTATAAAAGGCATAAAATTCAGGCGAAACTATGGCAAGTCTGCCGCGTTAAACACCGGTTTCGAAGCCGCACAGGGCGATGTGGTGATCACCATGGATGCCGATCTGCAGGACAGCCCCGATGAAATACCGGAGCTTTACCGCCGGATTACCGAAGAAAAATACGACCTCGTATCGGGCTGGAAAGCAAAACGCCATGACCCTTTAAGCAAAACCATCCCCACAAAAATATATAATGCTGCCACACGTCGCATGAGTGGTATACATAACCTGCACGATTTTAACTGCGGGCTAAAAGCCTACCGCAAGGCTGTGGTTAAAAACATAGAGGTTTATGGGGAAATGCACCGCTATATACCTGTAATAGCCAAATGGGCAGGCTTTGTAAAAATTGGCGAACAGATAGTTGAGCACCGCCCGCGTAAATACGGCAAAACCAAATTTGGCATCAGCCGTTTTATAAACGGACTGCTTGATTTAATGTCGATATTTTTTGTGGGCAAGTTTGGTAAACGCCCCATGCATTTTTTTGGCACTATTGGCACCTTAAGCTTTTTGGCCGGAACCGTCTGTGCTATATGGATCATCTGGGATAAACTATACGCCATAGCGCACGGTTTGAAAGTACACCGCGATGTAACCGCACAACCATTATTCTACATAGCGCTTGTTGCCATTATACTGGGATCGCAAATGTTTTTAACCGGCTTTGTAGCCGAACTGGTATCCCGCAGCGCCAGCGAACGTAACAAGTACCAGGTGGAGGAAATTATTTAATTTGAAAATTTGATGATGTGACAATTTGAAAACGAATAATAATCAGAATAAGTCCCGCAACTAAACAGTCAAGCAATTTTCAAATCTTCAAATTGCCAAATTTTCAAATTAAAACATGTTTTTCTCCATCATCATCCCTTTATACAACCGCCCGCAGGAGATAAAAGAACTGCTGGAGAGCCTTGTGCTGCAAACTTATAAGCAGTTTGAGGTTTTGGTTATTGAGGATGGCTCCATTGACGATGCAGGGGAAATTGTACAAAGTTTTTCGGATAAGCTGGATATAAAATATTTTGTAAAGGCAAATGAGGGCCAGGGCTTTACCCGCAACTTTGGGTTTGAGCGTGCAAAAGGCGGTTATTTTGTTGTTTTTGATTCTGATTGTTTAATACCCGAAGACTATCTGCAGATAGTTAATGATTCGCTGGCGAAAGATTACCTGGATGCTTATGGCGGCCCGGACGATTCGCACCACTCCTTTACGCCGGTGCAAAAGGCTATTAGTTACGCCATGACCTCCCCTTTTACTACCGGCGGCACGCGTGGCAGTAAAAAAGCGATCGGGGAATTTCATCCGCGCAGTTTCAACATGGGCATATCGCGACAGGTATGGGAAAAAGCTGGTGGTTTTATTATTACCCGCCTGGGTGAAGATATTGAATTCAGCATCCGCATCCATTCCCTGGGTTTTAAAATAGGCTTGATGCCCGACGCCAAAGTTTATCATAAACGCCGCACCAATTTTATTAAGTTTTACAAGCAGCTTCATTTTTTTGGCAGGGCGCGGATCAACGTTTATAAGTTTTTCCCAAAGGGCCTCAAACTGGTTCACTTTTTTCCGGCGTCATTTACACTTTTCGTTGCCTTTTCCGTTGTGGCCAACATATTGAGATGGCAAATTGCCACTTTATGTAACTTTATTATGGCGGCTTATATATTGTTGATATTTTTTCATGCGTGGTGGAAAAACAAATCTTTTAAAATCGCATTTTTGAGCATTATCGCTTCAATTACCCTATTGATTGCCTATGGGTTAGGATTTATGCAGGATTTTGGCAAGCGGATAATATTAAAATTATCATAACAAATAATATATGTACCATCCTTTTTCGATAACGAAAACAATTGCTACCGCATGGAAGGTGCTCAAAAAAAACTTTGTCACGCTTGTTGTATATTCAATTGTTTCGCTATTTGTTTACGAAGTGGTTGATTTCTTCAATAATTTCATTTTTGTTGATGATAACCGATGGAGTCAATTTGTGTTGATATTAGTGCAAATGACGGTGCAGGCGTACATCGCGCTAAGCTTTTACAAGCTGATTTTAATATTAATTGACAAAGAGTTTTACGAATTCAGCTTTCGGGATATACTACCATCGTTTCGGATGACCCTGAACTTTGTGATAATTGCTTTGCTCTATGGCGTTCTTATAGCCGTATTTTTATTTGTAAACTTACTGGTGGAACGATACCTGGGGGCACAAATACTATTTAAAATACTGGAATTGTTAATTATCCTGTTTTTATTGTTGCGTTCCATATTCTGTGTTTGCTTTATCGTTGACGATGATTCGAAACCTTTTGAATCCCTATCGCAAAGTTTTGCCATTACCAAGGACAATCTTTTTAACACCCTAGCCATTTTTGTCATCATTATCGGCATTATGATTATGGTATTGATTCCGGTGATAGTTTTGATTAACATTTTCGGGCTCGACAGACCCGGATATGGGTTCATCTTCAAGTTATCGTTTTATATCTGGTTCTTGTTGACTTTTCCATTTGTACAGGTAATCATTATGGTTACCTACCGAAAATTGGTGTACAGCCACCTGGATGTTGATGACGATATTAATGAAACTGTTTAACTTATGGGTTTAAAAGCAGCATTAAGCAAACCTTTTGCAGCGCTGGTTAACCGCAGTTTAAACAAACTCCGCAACAACGCTGTTGAACTGCAGCAAAAAACACTCAGACATCTTGTCAGCAGTGCGAAAGATACCGCTTTCGGCAAAAGCCATTTTTTTAACGACATCAACACTTACGAAGATTTTAAAAAAAATGTACCTGTTTATGATTACGAAGATCTGCGGCCTTACATAGCAAGGGTAACTCAGGGCGAAGAAAATGTACTTTGGCCGGGCAAACCGGCTTACCTGGCTAAAACATCGGGCACTACATCAGGCGTAAAATATATACCTATCTCCAAAGAAAGCATGCCCGAGCATATAAAAGCTGCCCGCAATGCTTTACTCAGCTATATTTATGAAACCGGGAATGCTGATTTTGTAGATGGCAAATTGATATTTTTGCAAGGCAGTCCGGTTTTGGATGTAAAAGCAGGTATTTCGACTGGCCGGCTATCGGGCATAGTTGCCCATCATGTGCCGGCCTATCTTCAAAAAAACAGGCTACCCAGCTACGAGGTAAACTGTATTGACGACTGGGAGCAAAAGGTTGATGCCATTGTTGCGGAAACCAAAAACGAAGATATGCGGCTTATTTCGGGCATACCGCCCTGGTGCCAGATGTATTTCGACAAGCTTTCGGAAACCTGCGGCGGCAAAAAGATAAAAGACATCTTTCCAAATTTCAAACTGTATGTACATGGCGGCGTAAACTTTGAACCCTACCGTGCGCGGATGGAGGAAAGTATAGGCTTTGCCATTGATTCGATAGAAACTTATCCCGCATCGGAAGGTTTTATTGCTTTCCAGGACAGACAGAAAGAAAAAGGCTTGTTGCTGATGGTAGATTCAGGCATATTTTATGAGTTTATTCCTACCGATGAATTTTTCAATGAAGAACCCTCGCGCATTAGCCTTAAAGACATCGAATTGGATAAAAATTATGCGCTGATATTAAATACGAGTGCCGGTTTATGGGGCTATAGTTTGGGGGATACCGTTAAGTTTGTATCCAAAAATCCTTATAAAATTGTCGTGACAGGCCGTATAAAGCATTATATATCAGCCTTTGGTGAGCATGTAATTGGAGAAGAAGTTGAGCATGCATTGATGAGCGTTGCCAACGAACAGGGTGTTGATGTAATAGAGTTTACAGTCGCCCCGCAGGTGAATCCGGCAAAGGGCGAACTCCCTTACCACGAATGGTTTATAGAGTTTGGCACGGCGCCGGCCGACTTAAAGGCATTTGCATTACAAGTGGACAAAGCCCTGCAAAAGAAAAATATTTACTATTTCGACCTGATTGAGGGTAACATTTTGCAACCTTTGGTTATCCAAAGCCTGAAAAAAGATACCTTTATAAATTATATGCGGTCGCAGGGGAAACTGGGTGGACAGAATAAGGTGCCGAGATTAAGTAATGATCGCAAAATTGCGGATGGTTTGGAACAATATATAAACAACCAATAACCATGTCATTGCGAGTGAGGAACGAACGAAGCAACCTCGTTGCAGGATAGGTAGGCGACTTGTCAGCGAAGAGGTTGCCGCGCTACGCGCGCAATGACAGGTGGAGCAAATAAAAGGAAAGTTTTAAGGAGTTATAGAAAACATTGACCAACAAAAAAAACATAGCCATCCTTGGTAGCACGGGGAGCATCGGCACCCAAACCCTTGAGGTTATTGGCGGTAACGATGACTTGTTCAGTGTATTTTTATTAACGGCAAACGCCAATGCCGACCTGCTGATTGCGCAGGCATTGCAGTTTAATCCCGCCTATGCCATCATCTGCGACAGCACAAAATATCAATATGTAAAAGATTCCCTGGCAGGCACCGATGTTGAGGTATTGGCCGGTATAAATGCTATCAATGAAACCGTTACGCATCCCGATATTGATATTGTTTTAACCGCCATGGTGGGCTTTGCCGGTCTGGAGCCCACTATTGCGGCTATTAAGGCTGGTAAAGATATTGCGTTAGCAAATAAAGAAACCCTTGTTGTAGCCGGTGAGCTGGTTACTGGCCTGGCAAAAAAACACGGCGTTAAGATATTACCTGTTGATTCCGAGCATTCAGCTATTTTTCAATGTTTAGCTGGTGAAGAAGGCAACGAGGTGGAAAAAATCATTTTAACGGCATCTGGCGGGCCGTTCCGGGGGAAATCAATTGATTTTTTGAGCAATGTAACCCGAAAAGATGCGCTTAAACATCCCAACTGGGTTATGGGCGCCAAAATCACCATCGACTCTGCATCGCTAATGAATAAGGGGCTGGAAGTGATAGAAGCCAAATGGCTGTTTGCCGTTGATGTAGAACAAATAGATGTGATCGTTCACCCCCAATCCATCATCCATTCCATGGTGCAATTTCGCGATGGTTCCATCAAAGCGCAAATGGGCCTGCCTGATATGAAGCTGCCCATACAATACGCGCTCACCTATCCTTCGCGGGTAGCAAACAATTTTAAACGATTTGACTTTATAAATTACCCGCAGCTGACATTTGAAAAGGCCGATCTGAAAACTTTTCGCAATCTTGCCCTTGCGTTTGATGCCTTAAAAAAAGGTGGCAATATGCCCTGCATTATTAACGCAGCAAATGAGGTGGCAGTGGCGGGCTTTTTAAATAAAGAAGTGGGTTTTTTAGGCATGAGCGAAGTTATTGAACAATGTATGCAACATATTGCATTTACCGAGCGACCTGTTTTGGAAGACTATTTGAATACTGATAAAGAAACACGCATCTTTGCACAAAATTTAATACAAAAAATGCCGTTAAAGGCATTATTATTTTAATAAATACTACGAATGAATATAGTGATAATGGTTGGCCAGTTGATCCTGGGTCTTTCAATTTTGGTAATCCTGCATGAGCTGGGGCACTTTTTAGCGGCCCGTGCATTTGGTATCAAGGTTGAAAAGTTCTATCTTTTCTTTGATGCATGGGGTATTAGCCTGGTTAAATTTAACTATAAAGGCGTTGAATATGGAATTGGCTGGCTGCCATTAGGTGGCTATGTTAAAATTGCGGGGATGATTGATGAATCGATGGATACCGAGCAGCTCGCAGGCCCGCCACAGCCCTGGGAATTCCGTTCGAAACCGGCCTGGCAGCGCTTAATTGTAATGCTTGGCGGCATCACTGTAAACATTATACTGGGTATATTTATTTTTTGGGTGTTAACCATAAAATACGGTGAAACCTATATCCCCAACTCTGAAGCAAAATATGGCATTGTGCCCGGCAAAATAGGCATTAAATTAGGCCTTCAGCCAGGCGATCACATAACAGAAATTAATGGGAAACCCGTAGTAAAATTTGAGGAACTTACAGGCCCCGATGTTATTATGGGCAATACCGATTTGACCGTTGCGCGCGGTGCGCAAACCCTGCATGTAAAGGTGCCTGCAAATATATTAAACGACATATCGGATCAAACCATCGACGACTTTATTAGCCGCGACCCGAGAATGAAATTTTCGATAGGAGCTGTTGATCCTAAAAGCGGGGCGCACAAAGCAGGCCTGCAAAAAGGCGACAGCATAGTTGGGATAAACAGTACTACGATAGCTTACTTTGATGAATTGCAAGCCAGTTTACAACAGAATAAAAATAAGGATGTTAAAGTATCTATAAAGCGCGACGGTAATGTTATTGCGGCCACCGGCTCAGTTAATAAAGACGGAATTTTAGGTTTTAAACCGCTGCTGGATACACCTAAATCAAAAAAAGTGACCTTTAGCTTTTTTGGATCGTTACCTGTTGGTGCAAACAGAGCAATGGTTACCTTTAATAACGATGCCAAAGGCATTGGCAAAATATTTAAAGGTGATGTTAAGTTTAACAAAGCTGTTAGCGGCCCCGTGGCTATGGCAACTATGTTTGGCCCCCGGATTGATTGGTTCCGTTTCTGGAGCCTTGTGGGTATTTTGTCAATGGTACTGGCAGTTACCAACTTGCTGCCAATACCGGCACTTGACGGTGGACACTCGCTGTTCCTGATCATCGAGATGATAAAAGGAAAGCCTTTGAGCGATAAGTTTTTGGAGCGCGCGCAAATAGTGGGTTTCGTATTGCTGGTAACGCTCATGGTGTTTGTGTTCGGCAATGATATTGTGCGTAACGTAATGAAGAGTCATCACCACTAATATTGAAATTCGCCAAAAACAGTAAAGGCCTTTTCGTTGCGAAAAGGCCTTTCTTGTTCTATTATATATCGATAATTGCTTAAGCCTCTTTTTCTATGTCGAGTATCGAACGTTCTTTCTTAAAGATAGCTGCACCTATTAAGGCAACAACAGCCCCCATTATTGGTGTTACAATAAGAACAACGACAGCTGTGATAATAACTCCGTACTTATTCATCAGGTTCATTCCCTGGTCAACCTGGTCGCTCGACATATTTTTTGCTTCCATGCCGGCCCTTTGTAAATCCAAGACCTGCTGATAAACCTGCGGACTTAAAAAAGAAAAATAGATGTATATAAAAATGGCCGACAATATCCCCGAAAATACCGAGTATAAAAACCCCGGAAGGAACGCATCTCCAAAGGAAATAAAACCGCCCGTTTGATCCCTGGATTCTTTTTGAGCGAGCAACAAAAACGCTATAAAAGTAACGTAACTGATCCACCTTATGGGTGAAGTTTGGTCGATATTTAATATCTGCCACAGATAAGTAAATATTACGCCGACGAGAAAACTGATAAGCGCCCATTTAAAGGCGACATTGGTTGAATTTGGTTTTGGATTTTCCATTTTGGTGGTGAGAGTTGGTTTAAATAAAATTAAGCATTATTTACCTGATTCCTACGAGTACCAAATGAAAGTTTTTCAACGATGCGACCTCACCACACAGTGACTATTGAGGTTGCCGCCGTGCTCCAGGCGCTTTAGCCTATTGCCGATCGGATAAGGATTTAACTATTATTGTTTTGCTGCCGGTGCATATTCGGCATTCCGGAGCAGTGCGCTAAAAATCAATGCAAAAACAAAAAGGAATAAAATAACAAAGCCATAACCCATCAGTATATTCACTACCGAGCCATCCTTATTTGGGCTCATATCCTTTTTCATGTCAACTATAGCAGCATCTATATCTTTTTGACCGGCTCCCGTAGTTTTCATCAGGTTGGTCTTCATGTTTATGGCGGCAGTTTGGGTTTTTTGCGCACTATCAGGCTCAACAAATTTGTAAAAAACAATATCGATCCCAATTATATTGATGAAATAGGCTGTAACAAAGATGATAAAAATGCCAGTAGTCGCTTGTTTAAATGTCCAAAGGCCGCCGATTTGGGTACGCATCCTGAAACATAGTGCCACTACAATTGCAATGGGAATTAACACCCTGAGAGTAATGGGTGCGGCAATAAACAAAAGGGGAGATTTTGTAAACCCGGTGATAAAATAAAATGAAATAATAGTTAGCAGCACAACAGCAATGCCCAATAACAAACCATTTTTAACCCCGTATATTCTTATTTTCTTTTTCAGATCGTCCATTTATCTTATGATTACACCGATTTTTTCTATTTTGTGATTTCACCGACTCGCTAAGCAGGTTTAATGATTTCACCGATTAAATAAGTTTTTCGGCAAAGGCATCTTTAGCAAAAACTAACCAGTATTTCTAACACAGCCATATCAAATTCTTTATTTATTGATTGCGCGGCAATACTGTTTTTCTCTTCGGATGACGGGCTGGTGTTTTGAAAAAAGCATATCATGGGGTAAAACAATTCTTTCAATTCCGAATCTTCAGGCAGTTTTGATGCCACCTTGCTGATTTCCGCCAGTGGGCTTTCTATTAGGATCTGGTTAGAGATCACCGGTTCATATATGCGGTATTCATCCTGGAACTCGTCTTCATCTACCAGTAAAAACTCCTTCAGGTAATCTTCCAGTTCCGGTTCAATATCTTCGTCGGCGCATTCATTCAAGTATAATAGCAGGTTTAATAACTCGGTGCCACGATCCAATGTTTGCTCCTCAATCTCTTCCCATTCCGGCGAATCCAGGTAATCTTCTTCCAGTTTTATAACATCGGCACTAAAGAAATTGATAAGCAGCAAATCGAAGAAAATCTCGCGCAAGTCCTCCATTTGCGGATAATCATCAAATACCTCGTCAAGCATTTCAATTTTGGTCAGGAAGCCCTCTCCCGATTGAAATATCTCGCCAAATACACTTATGAAAGGTGTGGCTTCAAAACTATTATATTTCGAAAAGGCATTCAATGCCGCTTCGATGGCTATGTGTACTTTAGGATCAGTCATGGTTTAATTATTTATAAAGGAGTTTGTTATTAAAGGTTAACAGTACTTTTCCTTTTAAGTTCTGCCCTATAAACGGCGAATTATGTGATTTCGACCTGTTATTTATTTTATTGTACTCCCATTCGGTATTGGCATCCAATATCACCAGGTTTGCCTCCTGCCCTTCTGCAATTACCGGGATATCAACATTTAATATTTCCCTTGGGCTAACCGATAATTTCTGTACAACCGTGTGGATATCCAGACCAGCTTTCAGCGCCAGCGAAAAGGCTGTTTGCAGACCAATCATCCCAAATTCAGCGACTTCAAACTCAACGTCTTTAAATTCAACCTCGTGAGGTGTATGCTGCGATACAATGGCATCAATTGTTCCGTCAATAACACCGGCAAGCAGCGCATCAACATCATCCTGCGCACGCAGTGGCGGTTTAACTTTGTACAGGCTATCAAAGCCAAGCAGCGCCTCATCGGTTAACACCAGGCTATACGCAGCAACATCGCAGGTAACTTCGAGGCCTTTGCGTTTAGCGTCGCGTATCAGTTCCACAGACCGGGTTGTTGATATCGTGCTGAAATGTATTTTGGAGCCGGTGTACTCTGCCAGGTATAAATCCCGGGCAATCATCAGCTCCTCAGCTAACGACGGTATACCTTTCATCCCTAAAAGGGTGCTTATTTCGCCCTCATTCACTTTGGCTTTGCCCGCAATGGCAATATCTTCCGGATACGAGATGATCAACGCGTCAAATCCCTGCGCATATAACAGCGCCCGTTCCATTAAACCCGCGTCCTGCACAGGCTTATTGCCATCGGTAAAGGCTTTGGCGCCACTCAGGTACATATCATACATTTCGGCCAGGTCCTTTCCTTCGCGTTTATGCGAAACAGTACCCAGTGGGAACACATCAACCAGGTTCTTGCGCGAACGGTTCAGCAGGTATTCAATTTCGGATTTAGAATGTACCGGCGGCACAGTGTTAGGCATCAGTGCGATCCCTGTAAACCCCCCTGCTGCTGCGGCCCTGGTACCGGTGTACAGATCTTCCTTAGTTTCCAGGCCGGGTTCGCCGATGTTGCAATTGAGATCAAAAAAACCCGGTGCAACATATTTGCCTTCTGCATCAAAAATTTCAACATCGGCTTCAATCTCCGCTGCCACTCGCGTGATAACTCCTTTTTCGATTAAAACGTCGGCAATTTTTTGATTAAAGGGCGAATTAGGATCAATTATAGTTGCGGATTTAATGAGCAAATTCATTTGCGCTGCTTTAAGATGGGTGTATGTCGATTTAAACCGGCTGCGAAACTGGCTGAAGATCAGTCTTATAAAACCTTATCAGCAATATCTCGGTCCCTAGAAAAATCAATGCCAAAATTATACAAAGTTTCCATAATTGTAAGCCGAAATTTGATTCGGTTACCGAACCTTTTAATGAACCCTTACCAGCCTCCAAAACCGGGTTTGCACGGGGCACTTGTTTAGCCAGCTCGGCAGCGCTTAAATAGCTCAGGTCCGACTCGGTGCGGTTATCATTAAAAGCCAGCACGGCAACTGTACTGTCCTGTTTTT
>Ga0206865_1003_pt1 | contig 83734 bp, 67 predicted proteins | sample Alteio_BWOrgCont_39_FD_152628 | JGI IMG/M metagenome (GOLD analysis project Ga0206865, IMG submission 152628) | Enriched cells from forest soil in Barre Woods Harvard Forest LTER site, Petersham, Massachusetts, United States -... | ecosystem: Environmental > Terrestrial > Soil > Temperate forest >...
GGTTGATAAGCCACAGAACATTGCGTACCTGCGCGGCGTTTACCTCAGGTTGGCTGATTTTACCCTGCAACCCAATAAGGTACCCTACCAGCTAACTTTCCTGGAAAAAGGCAACTCACCCGGCGGCGTTATTGTAAATGCAATTGAACAACTTGTACCCGGCATAACCAATCCCGAATTGAATGAAGATGAGCGTCGCGCAATGGCTCAACAGGCATCTTTCGCCGGCGAACCGCTTTATAAACAAGGTTTCTGGAACGTTTTATACCGCGTCATCAGCGGCGAAGCTTACCAGTTTGGCCTGGATGGCGGTGGTTATGATTCAACCCTGGTTAACTGGAATGCAGCAGATGCCATACCATGGTTTTTGACTGATTTTGGCATCACCCCTGTTTACAAAGGTTTTACCAATGGATACCAGCAGGTACCGCTCGCCACCGGAGATTTTTTTGTGAAAGATGGCGGTGAAATCCGCTATAAATCAAAATTAGATGGTTTTGATTATGTGGGTGGCAAGTTCCACCTTTCGGTTAACGGCGGGGCTATTGAAGCGGATACATTGATATTAGCGATGCCACGGCGGTCGCTTGATCTGCTTGCGCCAACTTGTCCGCCATTGCAAAGCATACAGCAACTGATTGGCAGCGTAACACCACGCCCTTTATTTAAACTGTTTACTACCTATTCAAGTCCGTGGTGGCTGGCAGCTGGCTTTACCCAACCAGATGGCACTTTTGTACCCGTTAAACAGGGACGAAGCGTTACAGACCTGCCGGTGCGCCAAACGTATTATTGGCCCAATAGCGATGGTACCGCCGCCACATCGGGCGAGGCGATGCTGCTGGCCAGTTATGATGATGGCAACAACATAGGTTTTTGGGATGGCTTGCGGCCGCAACGCTCGCAGGCATGGAAACTGGGGCTTAAACACGGTAAAATAGATGAACCATTCGAAGGCGAAGCATCAGCCGAAAACAAGGACGTGGAATGGTACGAATACCAGGCGCCGGTTAAAATGGTGGCCGAAGTAGCCCGGCAGCTGCAACTGATGCACGGCCTGAGCCACACGCCAATTGTTAAAAATGCCGCCTTCCGTGATTGGGGCGAAGACCCGTACGGCGGCGGTTGGAACAGCTGGAACATCGGCGTAAAAAGCTGGGAGGTGATACCAAAAATTACCCACCCCATAGATGATATGCCGCTGCACATCTGCGGCGAAGCATATTCCGATGCCCAGGGCTGGGTTGAAGGGGCTTTACAGTCGGCAGATATTATGTTGTCGAAAATCATTAAATAAAATACAGTTGGTGAGTTAATTAACCCGGTAGCGATTTTGTTTCGCTGCCGGGTTTTTTATTGCCTTTGTGGTAAAAATTATTCATGGTATTAACCACACTAAAGAAATATTTTACCGAAATTAGCCCAATAACCAAATCAGCACAAAATACCTAAATCATTTAAAATGGAAATTACACAATTAGACCAGGCTGGGCTTGCCCTTATTAAGGAATTTGAGGGATGCATATTAAAACCTTATCTGGATTCGGCAGGGATACCGACCATAGGTTACGGACAAACTTATTACCCTGCCACCGGCACTAAAGTAACCATGAAGGACCCCGCGATAACCCAGGACCAGGCCGACCAGATGTTTTTGGCGATGGTAAAACCTTACGAGCTGGCGGTATATTCCACCAGCCGCGATGATATCACCCAAAATAACTTTAATGCACTGGTGAGCTTTACCTATAACATCGGTACCAATGGTTTTAAAAATTCAACTGTACTCAAATTGGTAAACCAAAACATAGATGATGACCGCTTGAAAGCGGCATTCCTGATGTGGGTGAAAGCCGGGGGCAAAACCATACAGGGCTTGGTGAACCGGAGAAACCGGGAGTACCATGTTTATATTTCATAAAATGCGGCCGAAATAAAGGCGGTTGTCCTAAAAAAAAGGGATGAAGTCAATATCGAATAATGAATTTTGAATGTCGAAATTCGAAGTTCAAACTTTTTAATTCGATATTGGGCGTTCGGTGTTCGATATTAATTCCGCCTTTAGCTATTGTGGCGACGCTGAAATAATTTAAGTGACTTATTGGATTTTTAGTACGATTCCCCAATAAATATTAGCTTTGTTAGTGCTATATACTAAATAAATGAAAAAAAGCCTGCCAATACTCCTGATTGTAGCCCTGTTTTTAATTACATCGTGTGGCAAAGAGTGGTTATCCAACACCGCGCCGGCAACACTTGCGCTAAATGTGAGCACCCTGGCAGGCAGCGGCACGCAGGGCAACTCCAATGGCACCGGCACCAATGCATCATTTTATGAACCCACCGGGCTGGCAGTAGATACAGGCGGCAATGTTTACGTAGCCGACTACCGTAACAGCCTGATCCGTAAGATTACGCCGGACGGCCAGGTCACCACCTTCGCCGGGGGCGTAAAACCTGGCAATGGTAACGGCAATGGCGTTTATGCTTCATTTAACCAGCCCACGGGCATCGCCATAAATGCCGCCGGAAATATTTATGTGGCCGACAGCAACAACAACCTCATCCGCGAGATTGACCCCTCCGGAAACGTTACAACGTTAGCGGGCAGCGGCTCAGCAGGCATGGTTAACGGTACCGGAACCGGTGCATCTTTCGATAATCCCGAAGGCGTAGCCGTGGATGCAGCGGGAAATGTTTACGTGGCCGATTACGGCAACAACATGATCCGCGAAATAACACCCGGCGGTGTGGTAACAACCCTGGCAGGCAAAACCACTGCGGGCAGCAATAACGGTGTTGATACTGCTGCTACCTTTAACCAACCGACAGGCGTGGCTGTTGATGCCTCCGGAAACCTATATGTGGCCGATTATGGCAACGATTTAATAAGGCTGATCAGCCCAGCCGGAAACGTTACTACTTTTGCAGGCAGTGGTTCATCCGGTTCCTCAAACGGCACCGGGATAGCAGCATCCTTTAACGGAACAACCGGCCTGGCAACCGATGCCGCCGGAAATGTATACGTTGCCGATTATGGCAACAACCTCATCCGCGTAATTACCCCCGCAGGCGCGGTAACTTCATTAGGTGTTCCCACCTCCCCTGCAAACCCCATATTTAACCGGCCCTATGGCATAGCTACCGACAAGAAAGGCAATCTGTATGTTGCTGATTATGGGAACAGTACAGTGGTGAAGGTGAGTAAGTAAAATGGTGAATTGGTGAGTGGGCGAATGAGTGAGTGGTGAATGGGTGAGTGAAAGAAAACAAAAATGCATCCTCTTATACAACATATTCAAAAAATCACCTCCGACTCAGCGATAAACGGTGAAGCCATCCTACCATTTTTCAAGACAAAAACATTCAGGAAAAAGGGTATTTTACAGGAACAGGACGAGCGTTGCCTGTCGTATTTTTTTGTGGTAAAAGGGTGCCTTCGTTTATTCTTTGTAGATGACAACGGTGCGGAACAAACCATGCAATTTGCATTAGAAAACTGGTGGATGACGGATTTGAATGCCTTTCGGTCCGGGCGAAAATCAGCCTACACCATCCAGGCATTGGAGGAAACAGAGGTTTTAACCATTACAGCACCAAACTACGAATTGATTTTGGCGGAATTCCCGGTCATGCAGCATTATTTCCGGCTAATATATGAGCGGGCTTATGCGGCATCATTACTTCGTATCCAGATGATTTCCAGGATGCCCAAGCCCGAATTTTATGAGCTGTTTCAATCCAAATATCCTGAATTCCTTCAGCGGATCCCGCAAAAAATATTGGCCTCCTTCCTGGGCTTTACACCCGAATACCTCAGCGAATTGCGAAAGAAATCTATAAAAATGACGAACAACTCGCAATAAGGAGAGGAATTGTTGTTAAAAACCCCCATATATCGTGCCGTCCGCCAAAAGGCGGATCGGCATTCCACAGATAGGTATACGCTGACAGGTAATCCTCGCACAGGTAAACACAGTGACTCACATACCTACCGCTGGCTCTGCTCGTGGGATGCTGAAATAAATTCAGCATGACATGTAAAGACCTTCCAGACCATTTTTATTTCTTAAACCAGCTTAAGTTTTTGCGGGCGGGCTATTTTCATCTTTGTGTTATTCAAATAAATAAATAACACAAATCATGAAAATAGTAGTTATCGGCGGTACCGGCCTTATAGGTAGCCAGGTGGTAAATCAGTTACAGCAAACCGGGCATGAGGTGATTGCCGCTTCGCCCAACAATGGCGTTAATACACTTACCGGCGAGGGTTTAAATGAGGTGTTGCACGGTGCGCATGTAGTGGTAGATGTTTCCAACTCGCCTTCTTTTGCAGATGATGCGGTGATGAATTTCTTTAAAACTTCTAACGAAAATCTGTTACCAGCCGAAAAAGCAGCCGGGGTGCAGCATCACGTAGCCTTATCGGTTGTAGGTACACAAAAACTACAAGCCAGCGGTTATTTCCGCGCCAAACAGGTACAGGAAGAACTGATTAAAGCATCAGGGATCCCATATACCATTGTTCATGCTACGCAATTCTTTGAATTTGCGGGAGGGCTTACGCAAATGTTTATGACAAATGGGCATCTAATAGTTCCGGCAGCCAACATTCAGCCTATTGCCAGCAAAGATGTGGCATCTTTTGTCGCCGAAAAAGCATTAGCAAATCCTGTTAACCAAATCCTGAAAATAAGCGGACCTGAAAAATTCGAGATAACCACTTGGATGAAACAATATTTGCAGGCAACGCACAAAAACTACGAAGTGGTTGCCGATGCCAATGCCCTGTATTCGGGAGCACCACTTACTGCCGATACATTAGTGCCGGAAAAAGCTGTCTTCATGGGTGGGACGAGATATCAGGAATGGATTTCAGTGGCTGAAAATCAGCGGTAAGAGATCCTGGTCAACGCAGGGCTTCTTGGCGGGGGCCCCGCGTTTTTCTTCACTGTGAAGCGTAGACGAAATATCCTTAACGCTTGGTCGTTCAATAGTGCGGACACGACTGCAACATCTCATGGCTTATGCGCGACGCACTTGCGCCTGATTTATAACAATAGTACGGTAATGGAGTTGAGTGAGTAAGTAAGTAAGTAATAGGGGATCGATTCTGCCAGGCTTTAATCTTTATCTTTTAAGGTGTTCCAACCCCATGGCGCTGTTTTCGACGTCCGGGTCGCGAGACGCCCCTTGGGCAGCCATGATAATAACAGGATGGATTTATCCAACTTGATTATTACAGCGAGTTTGACTTTTCTTGCAGCGTTTCCCGGTGTATAAGTTCTATTATTACTATAAAAAAGCCATGAGCCATCTTTTGCATGTTCCACATTTGTAATAGCATCTGTGCCATCCAAAACGTATTTTGTAGCTGATACTGTAATAGTGTCCGCCCCCATAAATGATTTAGGGATCAGATCTGATGGCTTTTGAAAATTTCGTTTATGTTTTCTTCCGGGCGTCGGTACAACCTCGCAGCAATTGCCATTTTTATCAAGTTGTTTATTAGGCGGAAGATATAAACCGTTTAATTTAATATCCTCTTTTCTGGTGAGCATCTCATCGGGAAGTATCTTCCCATCTCTTATTTCGTAATAAGCGGTCGGTATGTAATACATTGAATCGGGATTAGGATACACTTCCGTTAAATCTCTGCCACCAAATTCCAGGTATCCATCACCGTCATAATCTTTTATTGGTGAAAGTATGGCATCAACAACTAATGTTGCTTTCGTGGGTGTAACCCGAAAGGCATTCAATCTGTCGAGATTGGGGTTACCAGCCATTGCGACAAATAAAAATATAGCGCCGTGATCTTCTATCAAACGATTGGACTTGCTTTCGTAAAGTATGTCGTCGTATTTTATTTTAAAGATTGATTTGTTGTCGTATAAAATGTATCCTTTTTTTACTTTGACAATGTGGCCTGACGATGTTTTAAAACTCAATATATTGTTTGCAGGTGATTGAAAGCCAGACAGAGCGGCTATACACATAAATGAAGCTAAAAGGAATATATATCGCATGCTAAGGATTTGGAGAAACAAAGATAGTTATCGATATGAAACATTGTAACGGCAAAAAAGAAAAGCGAAAAGAAATGAAGATTGTCTTGTCCCTCTGCTACGAGCCGAAGGTTTTTTTGCTGAATTGATTTTAATTTAAGCGTGGACGCTTAAATTTTTGGTATCCAAGTGGCAGACTTGGACAGGCGGGGGGGCTTCTACCAGCCGGGGCACGCCCCCGGAATTCAAAAAAATTAATTAATGAAATAAATTTGCAAAGATAAATGCAGGAAGCCGCTCATTTGGTGACATTATATTGTCAGTAAATGCCATTTTAGTTTACGAACAAAATGTTATAAAAACCTAATAATCAACATGTTAATAAAAGCGTGTGAGTGAAAAAACGTGAACACGTGAACAACAATTCTGCGTAAAAGTCGCTGTCGACACTAAAAACATTCTCGTTCCCGCGCCGTCCCCTCCTGTTTAAGTTAACTCCTAAAATGCAGATAAGCCATAATTAAGCTCTCCCGCAGCGAAGGGATGGCTGGTTTTTTGTGGTTCCAGGCATTCTTTATCAGAAAAATATATAGGATGTTCCCTTATGCGAAATAATATCGGGGGTGGTATGGAATATCGTTTCTAAATTTTTTGCGGTTAATACGTCAGTTGAGTTACCGGTGGCAAAAACCTGGCCTTCGTTCAACAGGGTAATTTTATCTGCAAATTTTGCGGCAAGGTTAAGGTCGTGTACAACGCCCAGTACTACCAGGTCATTCATTTTTAATAAATCCTTTACGTGCTGCATAAACTGATGCTGGTAATGCACATCCAGGAATGTTAGTGGTTCGTCCAGGAATAAATACCGGTATTGGTTTGGCGTTGGATACCATATCTGGGCCAAAACCCGGGCAAAATGTACGCGCTGCTTTTCGCCGCCGCTTAGCGTTGCATAATCCCTGTTGGCCAGGTCGGTTACGTTAAAGTAGTCCATAGCGCTGGCACAGGCATCCAGATCCTTTGATTTTGGGCTTCCGGTAAAATGCGGGTAGCGGCCCATCATCACTACTTCGTCTACCTTCATCGGGAAGCTAAACTCCAGGCTTTGCGAAAGCACAGCCCTTATGCAGGCCATTTGTGCAAAGGAATACCCCGCCAGTGTTTTGCCCGCATACGATACCGAACCTGCCGAGGGCTGTAATTGCCCGCTCATTAATTTTATCAGCGTTGATTTACCTGCGCCGTTTGCCCCTATTATTAAATGCAATGTGCCGGGTTGTACATCAAGCGATACATCCTTCACCAGGTACCTCGCTCCCGCCTTATAGCTCAGGTTATCGGTTTGTATCATGCTAATAAAAATAATTTTTGCTCCGCAGCAGGTAAATAAAAACGGGCACACCTACGATGGAGGTAACAATGCCGATGGGTAGTTCGGCCGGACTGAGCGCCATCCGCGCCAGCAGATCGGCAACGCTGAGTAAAATGGCCCCCAGCAATGTACCACCGATGATGAGGTAGCGGTTATCCGATCCTTTCCAGATGCGGAGCAGATGCGGAACCACCAGGCCCACAAAGGTTATAATGCCCACAAATGCAGTAGCTACCGCTATCATCACAATATTTACCAATAAAATATACCGCTTCAGTTTTTTCACCTCAACTCCAATCAGCGCTGCCTCTTCGTCGCCGAGTATCAGGGCATTTAACTGTTTGGCATAACGCAGGGCTATGGCAATGCAAATGGTGGTGGTTATGCCTACTATAGCAACAGCATTCCAGCTGGCGCCCGATAATGTCCCCAGGTTCCAGAAAGTTATGGAGCGTGCCTGCGGATCGCGGGCAATGTAGGCCAAAAAGCCAACGCAGCTCATAAAAAGGGCATTAACGGCAATACCCATTAACAATAATGTAGTTACCGATTGTTTCCCCGCGTGTTTCTTTTCGGATAAGATGAAAACCATAAAGGTTGATAGTGCACCACCCGCGAAGGCAGCTACCGGTAGTGCCCAGCCACCCCCAATAAATTTAAACATGCCGCCCAATACAAAGTAAAGCGCCGCCCCAAATGCGGCCCCGCTTGAAGTGCCGGCCAAACCGGGTTCAACAATAGGGTTGCGGAATAAAGCCTGCATCAGGGTACCGCCCACCGCCAGGCCCGCGCCAACAAAAAGGCTTAACAGAGCCCGTGGCAGCCTTATTTGCATCAGGATCCGTTCGTTTAAAGTATACTCCCCTGATGCCGTTACGGTTTTCCTGAGCGCCGATAATATTTCGGCGGGACTGATTTCAACCGCCCCAAAACATACCGAAGCAATAAATGCAATTGCCAGCAGTATCCCCAATAATGGGTATACGCCGGCATATTGTTTATTACTTGCTACCGCCATGAATCAGCTGTTGAAATTTTAAAACATTTTGGCCTGTGCGGGCGCCAAGGTAAACAATATCGTGTTCTTCAACACGATATATGCGGTTGTTCTTGGCTGCTTTGGTACCTGCAATACCGGGCAGTTCTTTGATTTTATCCAGCGAGCCCAAACGGTCGTAGCCCACATCGGTTAACAAAATCACATCCGGGTCGCTTTTGGCAATTACCTCCGCCGAAAGCGGCACCATGCCGCGCTGCCCTGCTACCGGTACCGTACCGCCGGCCCACTCAATAATATTGGCGGCAATGTTTTTACTGGTCATGGTTAGGTACACATTGTTAGCTTGTCCAAAATGAATAATAACCACCCTGGGCTTATCGGTGTACTTCTTCAAATTCTCGTTTGCCAATGCCATGTCTGCGTCCAGCCTGGTGCACAGGCTGTCACCCTGCTTCTCCCTATGAAAATACGTAGCAAGTCCGTTAATCATCCCTTTTGCCTGGGCAATGGTGTACACGCTGTCGGCAAAAGTTTTCATCGGTATTTTAAGATCTTTTAACTGCTTAATCACCGTTTCGGGCCCTATATTATTATCGTGGATGATCAGCGTAGGTTTACATGCCAGTATTGCCTCGGCACTTAAAGCCCGGTGATAGCCTACTGTAGTAACCTTTTTTAAAGCCTCAGGATAATTGCTTGATATATCAACCCCTACAATATCCTTTTGCGCCCCCATCTCAAAAATGGCTTCGTTATATTCCTTGGCAATACAAACAATCCGCACCTGGTGGTCATGCCCGGTATCCTTATTCCCGAACCGGCCACAGCCGCTGAGTATGAGCGCTGGCAAGACGATATAGCTAAAATATTTTTTCATGTTCATTTAATTAAAATGAGCAGGGTGGTTTGCCCTGCTCAATATATTATTAAAATTTGTAGCTTAAATTAATACCGCCATAAAAAGTTGCTTTGTACGGCGCAGGCAATATGTAACCATCTCCACCTCCATTTTTCACATTAGGATCGGTGCCCTGAGCCAATTCCTGGATATTCTGACCGACGAAAATAAAGCTGTAATAAGTATTACCCAGCAAATTATCGCCGCCGGCAAAAATATCGGTAGTAAAGTGCTTGCCAAATGATTGTTTATAACCTATGCGGGCGCGCAACAGGTTGTATGATTTTACATAGGTTGAGTTATCAAAAGTTACCGGGGCCTTATCAACATACTGGTACGATGCAGATAAGTAAAACCCACCTTTTGTAGCCGCATCAATGCCTGCATTAAATACATTTGGCGATACTGCAGCTACCTTTTTGTTGGAGAAGTCGGCCACTACCTTATCACCGGTACCTGATGCGGCATAGCTTTTAAAATCAACATATTTGGCGTTCAGAAAGGTATAGCTTACCCATGGCCTGAACAAAGATAAATCGGCATCCTTGTTGTTTACAATGGAATAACTGCCGTAAAACTCGGCGCCCAGGTTGCGCTGCTCGCCCACGTTGGTATAGTACGAAATGCTGTTGGATGTAACCTGTGTTAACCTGTTGGTGATATCCAGGTCAAAAAGAGCCGCCTGGTAAGCAAACTGCTGTTCGGCTCCCAAAGTTCCTTTTGCGCCAATTTCGTATTGTACTGCTTTTTCAGGTTTTAACGAGGCGTCAACAACACCTGCGGTATTTATCATCTGGCTGATGGTCGGCGGCGTGTAGCCTAAAGCTATATTGGCGTAAATGGCAGTATTATCATTAAATGCTTTTAGGAAATTTATGTTGGGCGTAAGCACCGGTTTAAATGTTTTGGTGAGTGTCGGTGCATTTAAAAATATTGCTTTTAACGAGTCGATAAGGTTTTGCGTACCAAACCTGATAAAATTAAGACTGGCCCCAGCCGTTAATGACAGCTGCTGCGCTGGTATGGTAAATTTCCACTGCGTAAACAGGTTGTAGTTCAGGGCGTTATTTTGCACATCCGAGCCCGAAAGGGTTCTGCTGACCGGCGTAAACGGCGGCGAAATAAACGGCAATATAAAGTTACCCTGCGAGTTTTGGTTCGACTTGATGAAGGCGGCGCCCAACACTCCGCTTACATCGAGATTATCGCTTTTCTGCATGTAGGTTAACTCAGTTTTGGCGCCAAAGTTCAGATTTTCGTTTTTGGTGTAACCGTGGGCGAAGGCCTGGTTAAGCGTTGACCCGGTGATAAATACAGTGGTTTGGCTGCCGAAGTGCTCGTTATATTGTTTTTTATCGGTAATGCCTCCCCGCATGCCCGTAATTTCTGCATGCGAATTGTTTATTACATAAGAAGGATCGCTAACTGCCTGGCGTCCGTAAAACGCAGCACTATCGATCTCACCAGCCAATTGTTCGTAGGAATGACTATATGAAAAATAAGCCGATACTGTTTCATTGTTGCTTATGCGAAAATTTGCCGCTACACTCGCAAAATCTTTATTGGAAGCATCGTTAGGGCGAAATCCGTTATATTTTTGATGCCCGTAATTGGCCCATATATCCGTTTTACCATCAGACGATGCCACACTGGTGTTGGTGCGAAAAAGCCCGTAACTGCCAAATATAGCCTGTTCCCTTAACGAGGTTTCGTTCGGTATTACTGTCGGCGTAAACAGGTTAATGGCGCCGCCTATGTAACTTCCATACAATGGCGATGGCCCCTTTGTAATTTCAACTTTGCCCAGTGTGGAGTAATCAATATCATCCATTACCGTACTGCCGGTGGCATCGGTTACGGGTATATTGTTGATATAGGTTTGATATCCCAGGCCACCAAAATTCTCGCCGTTGCTGCGTCCGTTATCAACACTTGGGTAATATCCCCGGATAATAATGTGCTGGCCGCCCCAGGGACTGCGCGATTGCATGCTCACGCCGGGCACGGTATTGAGTGCGTCCTGCAGGTTTAATCCCGAAGCCCTGTTTAAATCGGCCGATGTAAGGGTATTTACCGCCTGTGGTGTTTTTACACCTATAATTTCAACGCTATTTAAAGTGGTTACAGCAGGTTTCAATTTAATTAATAAGTCTGCTGTCCTGTTATCAACATCAACCGTTAATGAAACGTAGCCTGCACATTCAATCGTGAGGTGTTTTATCGGCTCTTTCGCCTTGAGTTTAAAGGCACCCAATTCATCAGTGCTGGTTGCAGTTTTTGTGTTGGCAACGTAAATAATGGCGCCATTTACCGGTTGTCCGGTTGCTTCGTCCTGTACGCGGCCTTTTAGTATATATTGATCTGAGGCGCTTTGTGCTATTGCAAGCGCAGGCAAAAGCAGCATTATAACTGCATATAAAATGTATTTTGATGGAATAAGTAAAAATGTTTTCATCTGTTAAAATTTATTGATTTACAATAGTTAAGGAAAAACAGGAATACCACGCCAATGCAATAGCGCAGCTGTTTTAAAACTTAACGATATGAGTTGTGGATCCCGAAAAACTAAGAAAAGAATGGTTCTGGCGGGGGCGATATTACTGCGCGGAAATAGGTCCGGTAAAAGACCGGAGCATCGGGAATCCTCGCAGCGTCGATTTTTGAGAACGACCGGGTCTGGTATTTTTTAGCCTTAGGCAGGCAATAAATTACATCGTAAATTTTGAATCGTACCGAAGCGAGCGCCTTATCGCCAGCGCTGGTTTTATGCGAAACACTTAACTTGTTTAAAATAGCATCCTCATCATTATCACTGGCCGCATAATACTCGGTAACACCATTAACGGTCTTTTTACCAACGATATCGTACATTTTGCCACCGGCCATAAGTTCATCGTCGCCAACAAGTTTAAACCCACCCGCGCGCGATGAAAACATAACAGCTCGTTTTTTTTCAACCTGCACATTGTCGTTATCTTTTGCTTTTATTTTACACATCTCAATTTGAATGCAATAAAAGAAAGATATACCGGTTGTATTAATCCCCAGCAATACGATTAAAAATATAGTTATTGTTTTTTTAATAAGGGACAGTGTTTATTGTTACAAAAACGAAAATAGTTTTTATTTTGATATTTATTGTCAGAAACGACAAATTAGCACCTTGTGAGCGGGAATTTTTAGCCAAGCTGATTTAGTTTCTGTTCACCTTACCAGAAAAAATGTGGCGATCTTCCCTCCCTGCGGTATCTATCAGCATACCAGTGTCCTCCTGCCCCCAAATAATTTCAACCACGTGGACCAGGCAATTTAAATGTCGGAAGCCTGAAGGTTAAAACAATAAGGTTGATGGGTAGTTATGTGTTCACCCGATTAAATTTAAAAACTACTATATTCACATATGCCATCTATGACAATTAAACAATACCCTTTTTATATTAAAGCTACCGTTGTGCTTATTGGTTTATTTTACCTGGTTAGCATTTTAAATGCGCTGGCCGCCATACTGGTACCCTTCGCCTTCGCGGTACTTTTTGCCATTTTGCTAAACCCACTATACAATTGGCTGTTACGCCGCAAGCTACCGCGTGCATTGGCCGTTCTTTGCACTTTATTGGTAGGTATTGGTTTTATGACCCTGGTGGGGTATTTGCTGAGTACACAGGTAGCGCAGTTCAGCCAATCGTTCCCCATACTAAAGGTGAGATTTGCACAAATGACTGATAACCTGGAGCACTGGATAAACCTGCAGTTTGGCGTTTCCATCCAAAAACAGATCTTATTTGTAAAAAATGCCCTGGACAGCAGCCAGGCTGCCATCGGAACAATAATAAGCACCGTTTTTGGCACACTTAGCCTGATGCTGATCATCCCCATTTATATTTTCATGCTGTTGCTGTACAAAAACCTCATTCTCAATTTTATCTACGAGGTATTCCTGGAGGAACACTCCGAACATGTGAGCCAGGTATTGACACAAACCAAAACAGCAATACAAAGTTACGTGGTGGGCCTGCTGATAGAGATGATCATTGTATCGGCCCTAAACTCACTGGCGCTTTTCATCATCGGCGTAAAGTACGCATTGCTGCTGGGCGTTATAGGCGGTATCATCAATATTTTACCCTACATCGGCGGTTTCGTTTCTATTTTGTTGCCTGTACTTATCGCAACCGTGACAAAAGATGGCTATTCTGCGCAACTGGAAGTTATTTTATCGTACCTGTTCATCCAGTTTGTTGATAGCAATATTATCTTTCCGCGTTTCGTTTCTGTAAAAGTGCAGATCAATGCCCTAATTTCACTGATTGCCGTTTTCCTGGGCAATGCCATGTGGGGCGTTGCCGGCATGTTTTTGATGTTGCCGATTGTAGCAGTACTTAAAATTATTTTCGACCGGATCGACGACCTGAAACCCTGGGGAAAACTCCTGGGTGACGAAGTGCCAGTTTACCACATGGGGCAAATTTGGCGCCGACGCGGACGACGAAAGACCCCAAAAAAAGATGAATTGGCCTTAAAACAAACGCCATAGCACATTGAAATGAAAACTTAACATCGAAAGTGCACAAAGCCCCAAAACGACTGAATAATGATCATCAACGCTTTTTTTGAAGTCAAAATTTCGAATCTTTTTACTGCGTCTTTGCTTTAAATGAGATGTTGCCATCGCTCCAGTAAAATTGCATACCAGATGTGGATCCTTGTTGCTGACCGAATTTAACCTGTACGTTTTCGTCGAGCTGGAAAAACCCGGGCGAGATATACCGTAATTTAAAGACCTCGCCGCCTCGTTCCGGGTTTTTACAATAGAACGCGCCATCTTTCGTGTAAAACACCAGGCCGCCTTCGTAAGTGCCCAGGAAGGCTTGAACGGTCGAAGGATCAACCGGTTGGTCTACGGCTTTTTGCTGATTGGCATACCACGAATTGGGGAACAAAGTTGTAGTGACCTGATCCAGCGAGGCATCCGCCTTAAGCGCCATATCCGGAATAACCCCGGTGCCCTCCCACTCCGTCCCTGTGTGGATATTATAGGTATGGGCAAACGGAATGCCCGCTACAAAACCATGGCCAAGGAAAACTGGTCCCACTGGATGCGAGCCACCGGCTGTTTTTTCGCCCACTATAGTGCCTCTTTTTGTGGCCTGCAGCGCGTAGGTCAAATCTTCGGCCGCCGAAACTGTTTGGGAACTGGTTAACACATAAACCGGCATCCGAAGGAGAACTCCATCAGTAGCAGTTGGATCGGTCCAGCCCTTGGCAGTGTCGAGCTTGTTGGGGACAATGATATCGTTCACCCTCGTCCGTTCCGGAAAAAAATAACTTGCCACCTGTTTAACCATCTCCGGGCTGCCGCCATGGTTGTCGCGCAGGTCGATGATCAGGGCTTTGGTATGCTGTACAAAGCGAAAGGCCGCAGTAACAGTTTGTTTGGCGGAGGGGGTAGGATCCACAAACGCGTTAAATTTCACATAGCCGATATTCCCCGGTAAAACTTCGGATGCCGTGAACGTAAAATTACGTTGCGCCATATCAGCATTTCGCATCGAATCCATACGCGGGTCGGGACCGCGCATTGGAGGTGGGCCCATTTCGGCCAGCCGGGCATTGTAATGAAAACCCATATGCAGATCGGGACAGGCGGTTTGCAGGTCGGCCGCAACTTGCTCAGCGAAAGCTTCCGGGTCCTTAATATTGCGATAGGCGCCTTTTGCCAATTGCCCGTGAAGGTATTTACTCATCACCCTGGCTTTATCGGTAAACACATAGTTGCTTATTAAAGCTTTGGACAAAGTATCAATTACTACCCCGGTAAGCTCCGGCGACATCGGTTCCACAGCGGCTGGCCGCCTTTCCTGCGCCATACAAACGAAAGATATTGTTAACAGCAACAATGTTATTTTTTTCATGGTTTTGATTGGTTTAAGATGCTTGGTGCCTGCGTAAATAGTATTCCGTTTATTTGACTATTTCCCAAACATCTTGTCCAAAAGCCAAAACCTGGGTAATATGGCCCGCATTGTCACTTGTAAACTGCAGCGTAAACCCGGGTTGTTTTTTTGAGAAAAAGTCCAGCGGGCTTGTGGCCACAAAATCAATTTGCTGGTCATCCCATAGTTGCTTCAGCACTAAGCCGCCTTCGGAAGCGCTAATTTGTATAAACTGCCCTTTCTGTTCCTTAAACTCATACTTGCCCTCAAATTTTTTCAAGTCCTGTGCTGCCAATTTTATTTCGACAGGGGGTTTATAGCCATCATTTCTGATCCAAACATCTCTTCCAAAGGCCAACACCTGGGTAATGCTGCCAACATTATCAGCTGTAAACTCGAGGGTAAACTCCGGGTTCTCTTTTGAAGAAAACGCTAAAGGGCCTGTGGGTGTAAAATCAACCGTTCTGTTATCCCATAGTTCCTTCAAAACTAATCCATTGCCGGCAACTGAAATTTGCAAAAATTGCCCTTTTCTGTCTTTAAACTCATAAAAGCCTTCCATTTTTTTCAATAACTTTGGAGGCAATTTTATTGAATCGACGGGGTGATAGTTATCAACTTTATTCCACTCATGTTTATTTGGGGTTATGAATTTTGTCGCAATACCCTTACCATTTTCTGTGAATTTAACGATCCTGAGGTATGGCACGCTAACAATAAATGAGACATCCGATTGGGCCGACATCGTGATTTCTTTGCCATCCCAAAGTTGTTTGGCAATTAATGTGTTTTGTTTTACAAAAACCTGTATGTATGCCGCCTTGTTAACATTAAGTTGGTAAATTCCCTCCAGGGCGTTTAGCTGCTGTGCAGTAAGTACAGCTTCCTTTGCGTCATCGCCGTTTGCTTTCAGCCAAATATCATGGTTAAACACCAATACCCGCGTCACATTTCCTTCTTTGTCTTTTGTAAACTTAAACGGTCCTCCATCCGCCGTGGCAAATTCAAGTTCACTTTTTTGTTTTAGTGAATATTCGCCCCTGTCCCATAATTGTTTGACCACTAAAACATTGTTTACTTCCGTTATTTTGATGAAGGCGCTTTTATCCGGCACCTCGTATAAACCTTCAAAAGCTTTTAAGGGACCGGAGGCAACAGTCGCGCTTTTTTCGGCGTCGTTTTTTTGCAGGGCGCTGGCGACCGGCGGCTTAATTAAAAAATAACTGGCTGCAACCAGCAGCAATACACATGCATACTTGTACGCGTTCGCTTTTGGCGATTTTTTTAAATTCATCATTTTGATACGGGTTTTAATTTTTGAAGAGCCATATAAATTAGTTAATTGGTTGGCCTGGCGTTTAAACGAACTATGGACTATACTAAGCTGATAGTCTCTTTTATCAACGCCGCCGTTTATTACTTCGTTGTCCGCAATGTACTCGTGGTTAAGTTTGATACTTCTTTTTAAGTAGACCATCAGCGGGTTAACCCATAATATGGTATGCACCAGTTCTGCAAAAAGTATATCTAAACTATGCCATTGTTGTATGTGCACCTTTTCATGCGAAATAATTTGCCGCAATTCGCGGTCATTAAAAAGTTGTTTGTTGATGACCAGGTAGTTGAAAAAAGAAAATGGAGCAGTTCCATCAGAAGCACAATAGTAAATACCACCTGCTAATTGTTTATCGGTGTTTTTGATCAGCATACTAAGTTTAAGCAATTTTACAGCCAATCTGATCAGCAGAACCATGCACACCAGTAAGTAAATACCAATTAAGGTTTCCATAACTGATGGCAATACAAAGCCTTGATTAATGGCAGCATGAACAGTGTTAACGGGCGCACTAACATGTGTGTCAATCCTATGCGGACCGCCAAAACTTGTGTACAGGTTATTTAAAGGGTTAGGCATAGTTATTTGATGTTGTATGCCGCCAAAACTCAAAAAACTTATCCCGGGCAACAAAGGCAAAAACAGGGCTAACACTAAACTGGACAGCAGGTAAAACCTGTTTTGCCAGAATGATTTCTCGTTTTTAAGCACCAATACATAAAACAGAAACAATATGGATATAACCACATTGGCCTTTAACAGGTAGATACTGAATGGTTCCATCGTACTTAAAATTATTTGTTCTTATCTTCTATCATTTTAACAATCTCTTTTAGCTCATCTAAGGACACTTCATCCTCTTCCGCAAAAAACGATACCACATCTTTCATTGAATTACCAAACAGCCCCGCCAACAGCGGCGTAACAAATTTCCGGGTATAGTCCATTTTTGATACTGCTGCCGCATAACGGTAGGTGCTTCCAAAATCTTCAAATTTTAAAAAACCCTTATCGGCCAGCCGCCGCATCATGGTTGCCACGGTATTAATGTGGGGTTTAGGGTCGGGCAGCTCGTCGCGCACCTCCTTAACAAAGGCCTTTTTTAATTTCCAAACCGCCTGCATTATGGTTTCTTCTTTTTCGCTCAGTCGTTTCATAAAACAATTATAAAACTAATTTTGTAATTAAACAACTACAATTGTAGTTTTTATTAAAATCTTTTTTCGGCTTTCCTTTTTTGCGGGCATAAACATCATTTCGATCCTTGCTAAATGATTTTGCGCGCATTTCGTTAACTTTAATGCAACATTCTACATCATGCAAAAAACATCACTTTCGGCTTTGCTATTAATTATATTATTAGTGTTTGCCGGCGCAAAAAAAACTACCCCTACGCAGTACCGTATTACCTATTCCCATGAAACAACTATTTGCGGCGGCGGGGCGCTATCAGCCCCTGAAACCGGCAAAGACGGCAAATACATTAACGTGATCGCCGGCACGGGTCACCACCATTACCCGGTCCATACCAGTTCCGACAGCGCCCAAATTTATTTCGACCAGGGCCTCACCTTTTATTACAGTTACCATTTCCCCGAGGCACTCGCATCATTTAAAGAGGCCACCCGCTTTGACGCCAACTGTATGATGGCTTACTGGGGACAGGCGCTTGCTTTGGGGCCGTATTTTAATAATTACAGCTATAGAATGAACAGCGCGGTGCCTGCGGTCCTTATGTTAATGAAACGATCAAATACCGGCGCCAGCGCCAAAGAAAATGATTTGGCAAATGCCATGCTGCAACGGTATTCTTCGGACACGACCAACGCCGACCGGGAACATCTGGATCAGCAATATGTGGCCGCTATGAAGTTGATCAGCGTGAAATATCGTTCGGATAACGATCTTAACGTTTTATACATTGACGCTGTTATGCTTTGCCATAAATGGGATTTCTGGAACGTTGACGGTACTCCAGAAGCATGGACACCGGAACTGGTAAGTTTGTGTGAAGCGGTTTTGAAAGTCGAACCCCGGCAACCCGCAGCGCTGCATTATTACATACACCTTACCGAAGCATCGCGCCACCCGGAGGTTGCCCTCCCCTATGCTGATATATTGAAGGACCTGTTGCCCGGCATAGCGCACATGGTGCACATGTCCACGCATTCGTATCAACGCAACGGCCTTTTTGCCAAAGGCGTGGATGTGAATGAACAGGCCAATACAATATACAGCAAAATGGATGCTGCAGCACCATATCTGCATCTCAGCAAAAACAACCCCATCCATTTTTTTGCGGTACAGTCATATTGCGCCATGAATGCCGGGATGTACGCTAACGGCAAACCGCTATACCTGCGGGCAAGGGAACGCATGACGGCGCTGAAACCGTTTTACAGCAGCGACCCTTATGCCCAGTACGTTTATATGTTACCCGAAATGGCCAGTGTACGACTCGGAAAATGGGACGAGGTGCTAAAAGAGCCCAGCCCCAACCGTCAATGGAAATATGCAGCGGTACTGGATGATTTTGCCAAAGGCATGGCCAATATCCGCAATCATGTTACAACGGCTGCCAGGAAATACCTCAGCGATCTGCAAACCAATCTTTCCGATAGCCTGCTGGGCGTCCGGCGGATGCCTTATAATAAGCCGCGGCAATCGGGCGAGGTAGCTGCCGGCATATTAACCGGCGAGCTATTTTTCGCCGAAGGCAAAACCGCTGAAGCTATCGCCGCATTGAAAAACGCGGCCAGTGCGGAAGATCAGTTAATTTACCGCGAACCACAGGAGTGGCTGATACCGGCAAGGCAATACCTGGGCAGGTGCCTGCTGAAGATGAACCGTGCGGCAGAAGCCGAAAAAGTATATCGCGAAGATTTGGTTGCCAACCCGGGTAATGGCTGGTCGCTGCTGGGCATGTGGAACAGCCTGAAGGCGCAAAACCGGCTGACAGATGCTGCAAAATATAAACTGCTTTATCAAAAGGCATTTGCAGCAGGAGATATTAAGCCGGTGGATTCTGTATTTTAGAATTTCGGGAGGACGACCGACGCAAGACCATTTCCCGAGGTCATTTAACTCGTACTCTGACACGCGTCCGCTCAATTGCCGCGAGGCTGTTACTTTGTCTTGATACAAAGTAACCAAAAATCAAGTCAGCAGAAATGCTTCTCTGCGCACAGGGCCTTTGCCGCACAATCCAGAAAAACAGCGGGGGCTGGAATCTTTTTGCCGGACTACCCTATCGCTTCAATACCCTGTATGCAAAAAGTTCCTATGCCCCAGGCCACTTCACGAGCCTGCAGTTTTTCCGGATTTTTCCCGAAGCTCTTCTGCTGACAAGAAGATTTCGTCATTACACAAAATTGTGGGTTAACTTAAATCTGTGGAGATGAAAAATCGGATATACTTTATCCAATACCTTCATTTCTCGTTTTGCAATGCGCCGAAAAAGGAATTAAGGGGATAAGATGACCGCTCGGTATCGGATTGCAGCGTTTTGAAATCTTTTTTTATTAGTTCGATCAATATCGGCCTCATTGGCTTATTTTCAATTTTGGCGCAGTTGGCTTTTATCCAGTATAGCGACGCACTGTTTGGGAAATCAATCAGCGCCTGTGCCAGCTGAGGGTCGTCGTACTTATTTTCGGCGCCCTTGCCTATAAAATAGCTCATCGCAAAACGATCATCATGAAAGTCCTTCCAGCCTGATAAGTCGGTGGCGGCATCAATATGGCCGTTTACAACGCCCTGCAGGTAGGCATAAATATTCATCAACTCTTTATCCTTTGTTGCGCGGGCAGCTTGCAGCAGTTCGGGGCCGCGGTCGCGGTAAAATTCGTTTTCGTTGAGTAGTTTGTTTATAAAACAGATGCGAAGCAAGTCCGACGCAATTGGCCCGTACGCGGGTATAATTCCCTTGCCGATCAACAAATTATTTTGCATTAATAGCAGCTTTATCGAGTCGGCACCTGTTTCGGCTTGTGCTAATTTTTTAATAGCGGCGTACGCTGCCAAAATTTTATAATCGCTGCTATTTTCTTTCAGTATGCCTTTGGAGGATGCCAGGTCCTGGGTTAGGGCTTCAGTCAATATGGTCGAATTCCACCAGTCAGTTGCCCAGTTGGCATCTAAAAAAATTAAGGGATAAATTGCGCTTGCGTCTCCGGTAATCAATTGTTTGCGGTATCCTATTCGCTTTTTCATCTGGGTAGTGTCCCCATAAATGGTACATATCGCAAAATCGATGCCTGTATGGTTGTGCGGATGATCTGCTTTATTCCATTCGCTGATGGCCTGGTCTATATTGCCGGTATTCATGTAGCAATCAGCCAGCCATACGTACAATCTAAAATCGTCCGGTTTTTGCTTAGTGTACTTTTCGTACAGTGCGGCGGCATTTTTATAATCGCCCTTCCGATGCAATCCAATGGCGTATTCGAGGGTAAAGTACAAATTGTTCGGATTGGCCAGATAAGCTTCGTGGTGAAGCCGGAACGACTGCTCCGGATCCGACTGATATAACACCCCTCCAACAATATATTTTTCATATTCGTTTTTCGCAGCCCCAATTAAATCCTGCGCACACGCACCATCCCCCCGCATCGTGCAATCAACAAACTGCTTTATCGCGGGCGTTAAGGCCTCGTTTGCTGCATCAATCTTGTCTCTATCTTCTGTCAGCGTTTGCGCATGACATACGGAAGAGATAATAAGTGCTATTAGGAGTAATATGTTTTTTGTGATACGGCGGGCGGCCTTGTTCGGGCTTAGTTTCATTTTTGTTAATTTTTGATGGTCTGCCCAATGATAGAAAATAATATTGAGGTTTTATATTTATGGAATTGACTTTAGTTTAGCATCTGTATGGTAAATCAATGAAGTAAAACTGATGACGAAGTTTGTAACCATTCTTATATTATTCTTATTATTTAAGATGCCTTTGTTCGCCCAAGATAAAGGTGATAGTACCGAAACTATTACTGAATTTAAAAATCAAGGGGAACAAGAAAATTATTGGGCTATACAGCTTTTTAAAAAAGAATATAAAGAGCACTATTTTTTGGTATTTAAAGACAGAATTTTAATCAGTGGCGATGCGTTTGTTTTTACAGGTGACAGTTTATTTGTTAACAATTCAAGTGCAGAAATGAAAGCTGTATTTTCAAACGGCCTGTTATATCCGGCGCTAATTGGAGGCAATAGAATAACTGATATTGAGGAATTGAAATTTGTTGAAAAATCCGAAAAACGAAGGCGATTCAGGTTTCTGTTATATCAAAAATGGCTATCAAATCCAACGGTTTGTTTTTTTGAATTAACCAACATGAACGCAACGCAGGCTACTGACTTATCGGAATTTATTAGAGGGGCGACACTAACGTTTTTTAAACGGGGATGGATAATGATTTGAGACGGCTGCGTATATAAATAAAGCAAGCTTGATCTGTTTTTCTCTTACTTGTTAGGCATGCCGGGATTAATTGATATTATGCTGGTTGAACCTTTAGTGCGATGACTTGCATAGTTGTTTACCTGTCAGCGTGGACACGAGTGCCCCACTTTTTCAGGCGTCTGAGGAAGTGGCCACATGCGCAAAGGCGATTGGTGCCCCCCGCTGACGCTACCCCACATCCCCAAAACCGACAATCAAATCAAAAAAAACCTCCCGCAAAGATAAAAACCAAAAACCACCTATTTGGTGACACTATTCTGTCAGTAAACGCAATTATTCGCGCGAACAGAATGCCGTAAAAACCTAACAATCAACGTGTTCAAAAAAACGTGCGCGTGAAAAAACGCGAACACGCGAACAAGAATTCTGCGTAAAATTGGCTATCGGCCTAAAAAAGTTGATCCCCGGCTTAAGGTGCCGGGGAAAGGTTTTTTAAATGTTATTCGTCCAGATCGTGTGTCGGATCCACCACGTAGTTCTTCTGCAATTCGGCCAATTTTTCTTTTCCGTAGGCAAAGCGGGTGATCACAAAAAACAGTACGGGTACAATAAATATGGCTAATGATGTGGCTGCAAGCATACCGCCAAATACCGTCCAGCCGATGGTTTGCCGGGCTTGTGCGCCGGCGCCTGTTGCAAAAACAAGCGGCAATACGCCAAATATAAAGGCCAGCGAGGTCATCAGGATAGGTCGCAAACGCAATTTTACGGCTTCGAGGACGGATTTCTCCAGCTCCATACCCCTATCCACACGCTCTTTGGCAAACTCCACTATCAGGATGGCATTTTTGGCCGCCAGACCTATCAGCGTTATCAAACCAATTTGGGCGTAAATATTATCGGCTATGCCTTTCTGGAAGGTGAGGAACAAAATAGCCCCGAATGCACCCAGCGGAACCGCCAGCAATACCGAAAACGGCACCGACCAACTCTCATACAAAGCCGCCAAAAACAGGAACACAAAGCCGATTGACAGCATAAAAATGTAAACCGTGCTCGATCCCGATAAAATCTCCTCGCGACTAAGGCCTGAGAACTCATAGCCAAATCCCTGCGGCAGGGTGCCGTTGGCCACTTCCTGCAAAGCTTTTAGGGCGTCGCCACTGCTGTATCCTGCGGCCTGGCTGCCGTCAATCTCGGCGGAACGGAACAAGTTATAGTGCGATATCAGCGGTGAGTTTTCTATCAGTTTATAGGATGTCAGCGTACTTAAGGGCACCATTGCGCCGGCGGAGTTGCGGACAAAGTACTGGCCTATGTCCTCAATCTTGGTGCGGTAGTTGGTGTCGGCTTGCGCCAGTACGTGAAACGTGCGGCCATAAAGCGTAAGGTCGTTTACATAACTGCTCCCCATATAGGTTTGCAGGGCGGCATTGATATCATTGATGGATACACCCAGTTTTTTAGCCTTCTCCCGGTCGATCGTCAACTGGTAAGCCGGCGTACTTGCGGTAAAAAACGAAAAGGCGTTGCCTATTTCGCGGCGCTTTTTTATCGTATCTAAAAATGATCGTAATGTCTTTTCAAAAACCTTAACATCGCCGCCGGCCTGTTTTTCTTCCAGGATAAACGAGAAACCACCGGTGCTGCCCAAACCGGGGATTGCCGGGGGCTGTATTACGGTTACGCTGGCTTCGCGATAGCGCGCCAGCTTTTTACGGAGATTGGAGACGATGGAATCAATTCCCAGTTTTTTGTCGGTGCGTTCGTCCCATGGTTTTAGCTGCACAAATATGGTAGCACTGTTTGATTTACTGGCAAAACTTACCGCGTTTAAGCCACCCAGTGCAGCGTAATGCAAAATGCCGGGTACGCTGTCAAGCGTTGCCATCATCTGGTGCAAAACACCAACTGTTCTTTGGGTTGATGATGCTTCCGGCAAATCATAGGTGATATAAATACGGCCATCGTCTTCCAGCGGGATAAAACCCGTTGGCTTATTTTTAAACAAGATCACCGTACCAGCAATAATACAAACGAGTATAATGATGATAAATTTGGAGTGCTTGATGCTTTTATCGACACCATTGCGATACCTGCCGGTTAATCGCCCGAACCATTCATTAAATTTAAAAAAGAATTTATCGAGCCCTTTTGATTTTTCGTCGAGCTTATGCGGACGAAGGATTAAGGTACAAAGCGCAGGCGTTAAGGATAAGGCCACAAAAGCCGATATTAACACCGATATGGCAATGGTGATGGCAAATTGCTGGTAAAGCCTGCCCACAATGCCGGGGATAAAGCCAACCGGCACAAACACCGCAGCCAAAATAAGGGCGATGGCAATTACCGGCGCCGAAATATCGCGCATGGCGTTAATGGTTGCATCCTTGGGCGACATGCCCTCCTGGTCCATATAATGCTGCACGGATTCAACCACCACAATGGCATCATCCACTACAATACCTATCGCCAAAACAAAACCAAATAAGGTTAAGGTGTTGATGGTGAAGTGGAGCGGTATAAAAAAGATAAACGTTCCTATAATTGAAACCGGAATCGCTAAAACCGGGATGAGCGTTGTACGCCAGCTCTGCAAAAACAGGAAGACAACAAGTATAACCAGCACGAGCGCAATAACCAAGGTTTTAACAACCTCGCCAACCGAAACCCTTACCACGGTGATGGATTCAAACGGAACCACGTACGCCACATCTTCGGGGAAGCTTTTTTTCAGTTCTTCCATGGTAGCATAAACATTGTCGGCAGTTTCCAATGCGTTGCTGTTGGGGGCCTGGTATATCAGCAGGTACGATGCTCTTTTGCCGTCAACAAATGAATTACCTGCATAGTTGAATTTACCCAATTCAACCCGGCCAACATCTTTTAAATGAACTACAGCGCCATTGCCGGGCGTGGTTTTCACAATTACGTTATCAAATTCGGCGGGGGTTGAGAGCCTTCCTTTTACCAGAACGGTGTATTCAAAGGGCTGCGCTTTTTCCTGCGGCGGTACGCCTACTACACCTGCTGCCACCTGGGCATTTTGCTCATTTAAGGCTGCAATAACATCTGCGGCGGTCATTCCCAGCGCAGCCATTTTATCCGGTTTCAGCCAGATCCGCATACTAAAATCATCCGCACGCGAAATAACATCACCCACGCCCTTAGTCCGCGATAGCGCATCCTTAACCACTACGTTGGTGTAGTTATCCATAAAGGTAACATCATGACCACCTTTGGGGGCAAACATGGCTACCAGCATTAATATACTCGGATTACGTTTACGCACCACGATACCCAGGCGCTGAACATCCTGCGGAATGGCCGGGGTTGCAATGCCCACCCTGGTTTGCACGTCGAGGGCGGCAATATTAATATCGGTACCAACCTCAAAATTCGCCGTAATGGTCATCTGACCATTACTGGTGCTGTTGCTTTGCAGGTACGTCATGCCGGGCGTACCGTTAACCTGCACCTCGATAGGTGTGGCTACCGTTTGTTCAACGGTTACCGCATCGGCGCCACTATAGGTGCCTGTTATAGTAACCGTAGGCGGGGTAATTTCGGGGTATTGCCCAATCGGCAGGCTGAAGATAGCCAATAGCCCAACCACCACAATTACGATGGAAATAACTATTGCCGTTACCGGCCTGCGTATAAAAGTATCTGCAATCATTCGTTTGTTTTTCTAAGAAATAAACCTGTTCCTTATTCTATAGCAAAAATTATGGCTTGGCTTTGGCAGCGCCCGCTTTTACCGGTTTGCCCAAAGTGATCTTACCGCCATCGCGCAATCGTTGAAAACCATCGGTGATGATCTTATCCCCGGCTTCAATCCCCGACATGATAACCACATCCGATCCGATGCGCGGCCCCAGTTTAACTTTATGCTGTTTGGCGATGGTATCCTGCGAAACAAATACAAAAAACTCGCCCATTTGCTCGGTTATTGCCTTGTAAGGTATTTGCACCCGCTGACCCGATTGATTATTCAGCACTTTTAGCACACAGTTCATTCCGTCCTTAAGCGCATCGCCCTGGTTTGGAAACTGCACCCTCACTTTTATGGTTCCTGTACCGCTTGCTACTCCCCTGTCAACCGCCAAAACCTTACCGGGGCGGTTATAGTCGGTACCATCCGACAATTGCAGTTTAAAGGTTGAATCGGTACTGCTTTTTTGCAGGGCATAAAACCGGCTGATGTCTTCTTCATTTATCACCACATCAACACCTATCGGGTCCTCGCTGGAAATCGTATTTAATAAGGTAGTCCCCGGCGACACCTGTGCACCAAGCCTAACTTGGGATATACCTATGCGGCCGGTAAACGGCGCAGTGATCAATGAATAGGATAAATCTGTTTTGGCAGATAAAACACCCGCCTTTGCTACAGCTACCTGGCTTTTGGCTGTTTCAAAAGCTGCCTGTGCCTGGTCGACTGTCTGGGTGGCAATCGCGTCGTTTTTAAGCAACATGGTGTAGCGATCAATATCTTTTTGTGCTTTTACCAGGTTTGCCTGGGCGCTCAGCAAATTGGCTTCGGCCTGCTGATAGGCTGCTTCATATTTCCGCCGGTCAATCTCATAAAGTTCTTTCCCTTTCTGTACCACATCACCTTCCTTAAAAAATATGCCGGTGATAAAACCCGATACTTCGCTGCGCAACTCAACCGAGTTAATAGCCACAACCGCACCCTGGAACTGATCATAATAAACAGCATCCGCTACTTTTGCCGAGGCAACATATACCGGTGTCGGCGGCAGCGGGGCCGCCTTTTTTTTGGCATCCTGGCAGGAAGCAAGGGCTAAAACGACAAGCGATCCGGAAAAAAGTATGTTTTTTGCTTTCATATTCAAATTATGGGACATTTAATATACCTAATGCTTTTTCCAGGTCAATTTTGCTGGATAACAGCTGGAATAAGGCATTATAATAGTTTAATTCGGCCGTGCGTAAATCCGATTGCGCTACAATTACATCCAGATAGGTTTTAACCCCTTCGCGATATTGCAGGCTCACTACCTTGTAAACATCTTTGGCCAGGTCAACATTCTGCCTTAATAAAATGTAGCTGGTATAATTGCTTTTGTAACTGGCCAGGGCCTGCACATACTCGGTATTAATTGTATTTGCCGTATTTTCCAGATCAAGGTCTACCCTATCGACCTGCAAACGAGCTTTGCTTAAATTCTGCAAACGTTTTGTCCCTGTAAAAATAGGCAGCGTTAACGTTAGCCCGGCGTAGGCATTTGGGATAGATGTATTATACAGGCTTGAAAACCTGTTGCTCAGGTAATACAAATTATAACTCCCCTGCGCCGTTAATGACGGCAGGAAGCCCCATTTATAATAGTTTACGTTTACATTATCGAGGCCCTTTTGCGTTTGCAGCAAACGGTACTCAATCCGGTTATTAACATCAGGCTGTTGCAATGTGTCAATAGCAATTTCCTGCTGATATGTGGTACTATCGTATTGCAACACCAGATTTTTCCCGCTGCCAATACCCATAATTTGTTTCAAATAGGCTATTTTACTTTTAATAGCCTCGGCAGTTTGTTTACGGGTGGCCAATGAATTATTTAGAGAGATTGTCGCTTGCTTATAATCGGTTTTATCAACTACGCCTGCGTCGTATTTGTTCTTAGCATCTTTAAGGCTGCGTTGCAACCTGATGATGTCCTCGTTTAAAATGTCCAGTTGTTTTTGCGATAACAGCACATCAAAAAATGCTTTGCTAACATCGGCCACAACATTTATCTGGCTGCTTACGGTGTTCTCTTTATAGTATTCTCTTGAATATTTGGCAGCTTTGGCGGCTTGCAATACATCATTATTATAAATAACCTGGTTAGCCTGCAAGCCCAGCGCGGAGTATTCGGATAAATTCTCGCCGGTAGCCAGGGCAGCAGGATCGGCAGCTGCAGCGGCGGGAGATCCCTTAAAGTAATGCTGATAAATATCGGTCGAACTAATTTGCGGCAGCCAGTCGGCCAGGCCTATCCTTATATTTTTTTCGTTTATCTGCTCATCAATGCCGGCCTGGCGCACTTGTGGCTGGTTGCGTAATGCGAAGGTGACGCATTGTTTTAAGGTAACTACGGTATCCGTGGTCGACTGTGCAAAAACAACACCAGGTAAACTCAATGTTAAATTCGCGAGGCAAAAAAATATCAATCTTTTCATATTATTGAACAACCAGCCTGCTATCAAACAGATTTATCGCCTATATGAGTGGGCAGTATTTAAAAAAAAGTTTCTTAGCAATTGCGAATATGTTATATTTATAACGCAAATAAAACCAGAAACAAAATTTTTACGCAAGTGTGTCAAAAAACTATGATTACAGCCGTTTTTTGCGCCTTTGAGAAAAAAATGAAAAATTCTATGCCTTATTAAACAAAAAATTTAATTAATTTGCCTAATGAGAGCAATTTTGCTTTTTTAAGTAGTTTGAAAAAAATTACACACTAAATAATAAGTTATAACCTAATTCATGGTATTTTTACAAAAAATTAAAGCTGGGTTAATACATGGTTAAAAAACTACATGGGAAAATCGCCGAGTTCCAGATAGCAAATATGCTGCGGGAACAGGGGTTATATCCCTATTTCAGGCCTATTGAGTCTGCTCAGGACACTGAGGTAATTATAGATGGTAAAAGAGTTTTGATGTTTGGCTCAAATTCCTACCTGGGATTGACAAATCATCCTAAAATTAAAGAAGCTTCAAAAAAAGCGATTGACAAATATGGAACAGGTTGTGCGGGTTCTCGTTTTTTAAACGGAACGCTCGATATTCATATCGAACTTGAAAACAGGCTGGCCACGTATGTAGGCAAAGAGGCAACCGTTCTTTTTAGCACCGGCTACCAGGTTAACCTTGGAGTACTATCCAGCATAACCGGCCGTAATGACTATATTATATTGGACGAATACGACCATGCTTGCATTATAGATGGTAGCAGGTTATCCTTTTCGAAGGTGATCAAATATTCCCATAATGATATGGAGGACTTGCAGCGTAAATTGAGCATTTTGCCCGAAGAAGCTGTAAAGCTAATTGCTGTCGACGGTATCTTCAGTATGGAAGGTGATATTGTTAAATTGCCGGAAATTGTAAAAATAGCTGATAAGTTTGGCGCTAACATCATGATTGATGATGCGCATAGTTTGGGTGTTATTGGTCATAAAGGTGCAGGTACTGCTTCGCATTTTAACCTGACTGATGAGGTGGACCTGATCATGGGCACGTTCAGCAAGTCGCTTGCTTCGTTAGGCGGATTTATCGCAGCCGATAAAGACACTATCGATTTCCTTAAGCATCGTGCACGTTCATTAATATTCAGCGCAAGTATGCCTCCGGGCTCTGTTGCCAGTGTTATCGCTGCTTTGGATATTATAGAATCAGAACCTGAAAGAATAGCTAAACTATGGGATAATACCAATTATGCCATGAAGTTGTTGCTTGAAGAAGGGTTTGACCTGGGCCCTACCGAAAGCCCGATATTGCCTATATATGTTCGTGATAACGAAAAGACTTTCCTGGTGACCAAACATCTGCAGGATGCAGGTGTATTTGTTAACCCGGTTGTTTCGCCGGCCGTTCCTTCCGATTCATCGTTACTGCGTTTTTCATTGATGGCTACGCACACTTTCGATCAGATTGACGAAGCAGTTGAAAAAATTGCAAAAACCTTTAAAGAGGTTGGTGTTACGTCGATAAAAGAAAAGATATAAACCTGCTGTGCCTACAGGCATATGCACCACATAATTTTAGTATAAACAAACATTAAATGCAGCAAATTTGCTGCATTTAATGTTTGCGGTTTTGTAAACACACAGTATTAAGTATTCCACAAGCATGAAAAAGATTGTTACGGCTAATTCAAAAAAGGAGCTGACGGCATTTATTGATTTCCCCCATGATCTTTATAAAGGCGATCCAAACTACGTACCCGAATTATTTATAGCCCAACGGGACTTGCTAACCAAGCACCCCTTTCACAAACACAATTCGCTGCAAATGTTCCTGGCTTATGATGGCGATAAAATTGTTGGCCGTATTGCAGCCATTTTAAATAACGCCCATAACGAATTTAATAAGGTTAATGATGGCTTCTGGGGATTTTTTGATTGTATTGATGACCAGGAAACTGCCAATATGCTTTTTGATGTGGCCGCCAAATGGTTAAAAGGTAAAGGTGTCGATCAAAAGTTCATCGGCCCAACAAACTTTTCAACTAACGAGGCCTGTGGTTTGTTGGTTGAGGGGTTTGACAGTCCCCCCTTTTTATTACAAACATACAATGCCCCTTATTATATCCAACTGGTTGAAAATGCCGGTTTTACCAAACAGGTGGATCTGATTGCCTGGCATTGGGTGGGAGGCGGTTATGATGATAAATCGGTAAGGCTGTTGAATGCCTTACAGGAGCGTTTAAAACGCAACAACATCGTTATCCGTAAAGTTAATCTGAAAAATTTCAAGGAAGAGACCGCTAAACTCCGCGAGGTTTATAATACAGCCTGGGACCAAAATACCGGCTTTGTACCGCTAACTGACGAAGAGTTTGAATATCTGGCCAAGGATCTCAAGTTGATACTCGATCCTGATTTTGCTTTGGTTGCAGAGCAAAATGGTAAAATTGTTGCATTTGGCCTTGCTCTGCCCAATTTTAATGAGGTGTTGCAAAAAGTACCAAGGGGGCGTTTGCTACCAACGGGCATTTTTAAAATACTGATGAATAAAAATAAGATCCAAAGCCTCCGGATATATGCGCTGGGTGTTATTGATGGTTATCGTAAAATGGGCATTGAGGCTTGTTTGTATGGCACTATCATAAAGGAATATAAACGCAAAGGCCTTAAGCATGCTGAAGCGGGATGGACATTGGAAAATAATACCCTGATTAACGAAGCAATCATCGCCATAAAAGGCGATCCGTATAAAAAATACAGGCTTTACGAAAAAGCAATATGAGAGAGCGGGTTTTAATAACCGGCGCCAGCGGATTTATAGGATACCATTTAATTGAGGAAGCGCTAAAAAACAACCTCGATGTTTACATAGCCATCAGAAAGAGCAGCCAGGTTGATCATTTAAAGGATTTCCCCATCAGATACACCTACCCCGACTTTACTGATGTTGAAGCATTGAAAAAGGAATTCCTTGAAAATAAATACACCTATATTATACATGCGGCAGGCGTAACCAAGGCGCGGTCGCAACAGGAATACAATGATATAAATGCAGGCTATACCCATAACCTGGCTTTGGCTGCCATTGAAAGCGGCATCGGATTAAAAAAATTTGTTTTATTGGGCAGTTTGGCGGCAGTTGGCCCCTTGAATAATTTAAACGGCGTTATAACCGAACAAACTACCCCGAATCCGGTTACTGCTTATGGGAAAAGTAAACTGATGGCCGAGGAAAAGTTAAAAGCGTTTACATCATTAAACTATAACATTTTAAGGCCAACCGGGGTTTACGGCCCGCGTGATAAGGATATTTTCATATTCTTTCAGCAGGTAGCCCGAGGCATTGAGCCATATATTGGGCGTACCGATCAAAATTTTAGTTTTTTATATGTAACAGACCTGGCAAGGGTGGCCATTAAAGCACTTTTTGCAGGCCATCAAAGTACCTATAATATATCCGATGGCCGGGGGTACGACAGATACCAATTGGGCGCAAATATTAAGACCGCGTTAAATAAACGTACTGTAATATTTCATTTACCTGTAAACTTTGTGAAATTTATAGCCTACTTTTCCGAAAAATACTGTTCTTTGAGCAATAAAGCATCCACATTAAATGTGGAGAAGCTGAATGAACTGATGGCCATTAATTGGTTTTGTACGATAGATAAGGCAAAAGCCGAGCTGGGTTTTCATCCTGAATATGACTTGAAAGCCGGTGTAGCCGAATCTGTTAAATGGTACAAAACAAATAAATGGCTATAACAAATTACATTAATACACAATACGAAACATGAAAACAAATGTTAGACCTGCGGACGGGAAACTCGGAATTTTAATACCGGGTTTAGGTGCTGTTGCCACTACACTTATTGCCGGCGTTGAAGCTGTAAAAAAAGGAATATCGCAGCCAATTGGCTCACTTACGCAAATGGGAAATATCCGTTTGGGTAAAAGGACGGAAAACCGGTTTCCAAAAGTAAAAGATTTTGTTCCGCTGGCTAAGCTGGATGATATAGTTTTTGGTGGATGGGATGTTTACTCGGATAACGTGTATGAGGCCGCCATGAAAGCTAAAGTGCTTGAACCAGGTTTGTTAAATGCCGTGAAAGCCGAACTGGAAGTGGTAGTCCCTATGAAGGCTGCTTTTGATAAAAACTATGCAAAAAACCTGGTAGCTACCAACGTGAAAGAAGGTACCCGCTATGAGATGGCGCAGGCGGTTATGGACGATATTTTAAACTTTAAAGAAGACCATGGCTGCGACCGTATAGTTTTGATATGGTGCGGAAGTACCGAGATTTATTACGAAGCATCCGATATTCACCAAAGCCTCGAGAAGTTTGAACAAGCTTTGCTTGATGATGATAAACGCATATCGCCAAGCATGATCTACGCTTACGCCGCTTTAAAACTTGGTATTCCGTTTGCAAATGGCGCGCCCAATTTAACAGTAGATATACCGGCGATGATTGAGCTGGCTAAGTTAACCGAAACGCCAATTGCGGGTAAAGACTTTAAAACCGGTCAAACTTTAATGAAAACCATTTTGGCGCCCGGTTTGGCTGCAAGGTCATTGGGTGTTAAGGGATGGTTCTCTACAAATATATTAGGTAACCGCGATGGCCTGGTGTTGGATGACCCTGACAACTTTAAAACCAAGGAAGTTTCGAAACTGGGCGTTTTAGAAGATATTTTAAGGCCTGATGCCAATCCGGAACTTTATGGAGATTTATACCACAAGATCCGTATTGACTACTACCCACCACATGGTGATAACAAAGAAAGCTGGGACAATATTGACATTTTTGGCTGGTTAGGCTACAAAATGCAGATCAAAATTAATTTCCTGTGCCGCGATTCAATCCTGGCTGCCCCTATTGCGCTTGACCTTGCTTTGTTTAGCGACCTTGCCAAACGTGCCGGTATGAGTGGCATACAGGAGTGGTTGTCATTTTACCTCAAATCGCCGCAAACCGCAGCAGGACTTCACCCTGAAAATGATATTTTTAAACAACTGATAAAACTACAGAATACACTGCGCCACTTGATGGGCGAAGATCTGATCACCCACCTGGGGTTAGATTACTACCAGGAACTGGTTGATGTGCTGTAGAATAAGTTGAGTGGTTGATTAAGTTGATTGGGTAAGCGGTTAATATTGCTTAAAAACTCAATCAACTTAATCCAACTCAATCAACCAATCAACTAAATGTTATTTCACAAATTATATTCCTCTGTATTTGGTATCGGCTTTATTAAAGGTGGCGGCTCAATTGCTGCTGCAGTATGCGGTATATGCTGGTATTTAGCGTGGTCAGGATCCACTCCTCCTTTGGCCATTTCACTCGTGGTTACTGCATTAATAACTTTGATTGGTGTTTGGTCCTCGTCGATAGTTGAGTCCGTTTGGGGTAAAGACCCATCCAAGGTGGTTATCGATGAGGTCTCCGGAATGTGTATTAGTCTCCTTTTTTTACCTGTTAATGTAACATATGTGTTATGTGCATTCATTTTATTCAGGTTCTTCGATATAGTTAAACCCCTTTACGTACGTAAAATGGAATTATTGCCCGCCGGATGGGGAATAATGATGGACGATGTGTTGGCCGGTGTGTACACTAACATACTGTTACAAATCGTTTTATGGTTCAAACTATTTTAACCGGCACAAATGTCATCTATTTTCATGGTTGCCCTACACAAGGATATTTGACTTTTTGACCACACAAGTCTATAAGGTTTTTAATTACCTTTGCCGCTCAATAGTGCTGTATTGGGACGACCTGAAGGCGGTAAATTTATCTTCCAGAGGGCCGAGTTACGTTCGTTAAAATTTGCTTGTGCGGCAAATAAATTGATGGTTTAAAATAGTTGCTTAATACAAAATCATGGGGTTGATGTTAATATTTTTTTCTCCGGCAATAAATAATTAGCAAAGCTCGTTCGTCTTACTTAGTAATTACGTAGGTAACCCAATGATTTGTGTTTGCATATTTGTTTAGATAAATGGATTTTAAAAATATCTGTAAGAAGTTCTTCTTAATTTGCTTCTTAATACTTCCCGCGTCCGTAATACTTGCACAAAATACTATTGTGACCGGTACCGTTACTGATGCGGTTACAAAAAAGCCTCTACCATTTGTTACGGTAGCTTTTACCGGCACCACTATCGGCGCAAATACCGATAATGACGGCCGCTACAACCTGACTACCGCTAAACCTGTTACACAATTAAAAGTATCATTTTTGGGTTACAAGGATGCTGTTTTTACCCTTAAAGTTGGTACAGCGCAGGTTATAAACGTGAGGATGATACCTGTAGCCAATCAGTTAGAAGAGGTTAAGGTACTTTCCGGAAAAAAACCAAAATACCGCAATAAGGACAATCCTGCTGTTGAGCTCATCCGGAAGGTTATCGAAAACAAGGAAAAAAACCGCCCCACCAGTTACCCTTATGTTGAATACAAGGAATATGACAAAATGCAGTTTTCCATTGCGAATGTGTCCAGTACTTTATCCGACAAGAAATTCTTCCGCAAATATAAATTCGTAATTGATAACCGCGATAGTACAACTATCCCCGGTAAATCATTATTACCCATCTTCCTGGATGAAAAACTGACGCAATACTACTATCGCAAAGAGCCGGAAAAAGAAAAAACAATAACACTGGGGCAAAAAACGGTAAACTTTGGCGGAGCGGTGGATAACCAGGGTTTAACTTTCTATTTCAAACACCTGTATTACAAGGTTGATATTTACTCAAACGTGGTATTTTTAATGACTACCAACTTTTTGAGCCCCATAGCCAACTCTGCCCCCACTTTTTACAAATTTTTCATCACCGACACTGTAGTAGTGAACAACCAAAAACTGGTTGAACTAAGCTTTACGCCACGCAATACTGCGGATGTGCTTTTTGTCGGCAAAATATATATAACGCTCGACGGTAATTATGCTGTTGAAAAGGCAGATTTGACGATCAACAAGAACATCAATCTGAATTTTGTTAATTCCATGAATGTCAACCTGGAGTTTGAACAAAATCCGGACGGCCGCTACCATTTGAGCAAAAGTACCACTATAGCCGATTTTGGCTTAACGCAAAACAGGAAAGGAGGTTTGTTTGGCATCAGGGAAATAGTTTATGGCAACTATGCAGTAAATAAGCCGCAACCCGATACCACTTACCGCAACCAGGAAGATGCTGTACCGGAAGCTGCTATGAACAGAAGCGATGACTTTTGGAAACAGAACCGCCTGGATACTTTAACAACTGCCGAATCAAAAGTTTATAAAAACACCGACAGCCTGAGAAATATGCCTTCGTTTAGGCGAACCCTGGATATAGCTACCGTTTTACTTGCCGGTTATAAGGATTTTAAGTGGTTTGAAGTAGGCCCGGCAAATGCTTTTTATAGCTTTAACGCCGTCGAAGGTTTTAAATTCAGGCTCGGGGGCCGTACCACACCCGAATTGAGCAAAAGGTATTACTTTGAAACTTATGGCGCCTATGGTTTTAAAGATGAAAAATGGAAAGGCTTTTTTAGCGCTACGTATTCGTTAAATAACAAATCGATTTATAAGTTCCCTCAAAATTATATAAGGGCCAGCGCGCAATATGATACGCATATCCCTGGGGCACTTTTGCAGTTTGTGCAGGAGGATAATTTCCTGCTTTCATTTAAACGCGGCGAAAGTGATAAATATCTTTACGATTTAAACTACCGCCTGGATTATGTCCATGAATATCAAAACCATTTTTCGTACAGTTTTGGCCTTAGCCGTTTAAACCAGGCGCCCGCCGGATCGTTGTATTTTATCAACCAAAACAGCAATGGCTTGCCGCAAACCATACACAGTTTAACCACGGCTGATATTACGATGGGACTCAGGTATGCACCAAACGAGCAATTTTACCAGGGTAAAATATACCGCATACAAGTACCAAGTAAAAACCCGGTTTACTCGCTGGACTATGACGCAGGCATAAAAAATATTTTTGGGGGTGAATATAATTATCAAAAACTGCACGAGCGGATTGACAAACGTTTCTATCTGTCGCAATTGGGCTGGTCGGACGTGACGGTGGAAGCCGGGCAATTGCATGGGCAGGTACCCTATCCGCTACTCAACATTTTCAGGGCAAACCAAACTTACGCTTACGATATCTACTCCTATAACTTAATGAACTTTTTGGAGTTTGTGGCTGATCATTACGAGGCCATTAGCATAGACCAGCACTTTAATGGATTTTTCTTTAACAAGATACCTTTACTTAAAAAGTTAAAATGGCGCGAAACCGCTTCTTTTAAAGGGATATGGGGAGGTTTAAGTAACGGCAATAACCCATCGTTACACCCCGCCCTGTACCAGTTCCCGGTAACAGCCACGGGCGCGCCCATAACCTATGCACTTGGAAAAACGCCATACGTAGAAGGGAGTGTTGGTATCGAAAACATTTTTAAATTTGTGCGTGTTGACCTGGTGCGGAGGTTTACTTATTTAAATAATCCGGAAGTTGCAAAATGGGGAATTCGGACGTTGGTTCAATTTGATTTTTAATAGCAGGATAAATAATAAATGCAGCAGCAAACATCTATACGGACAAACTTACAATTGGGCATTTACAAGGTGATTGACCCGGTAGTTAAGGTTTTTATAAAAATAGGGCTTACACCCAATATCGTTACCACAATAGGCTTTGTACTTAATGTGGGGGTTGCCGTTATATTCATTTTGGGCGCCGAAGAAGGCAACCGCGGCGATCTGTCGTATGTGGGCTGGGCCGGCGCATTAATATTATTTGCCGGCTTATTTGATATGCTCGACGGGCAGGTAGCAAGATTAGGCAACATGAAATCTACCTTTGGGGCGCTGTATGATTCTGTTCTCGACCGTTATAGCGAATTAATCATGTTTTTAGGAATTTGCTATTACCTGGTGGGGCATCACTATTTTTTAAGTTCGATATTCGCGTTCATCGCTTTAATTGGTTCCATGATGGTTAGCTATGTGAGGGCCCGGGCCGAAGGCCTTGGGATTGAATGCAAAGGCGGCCTCATGCAACGGCCCGAGCGGGTGGTAACCATTGGCTTGTGCGCTGTGTTATGCGGCCTGGCATCAATTTACATTGGCGGCGACTATAAGTTATTTATTCCGGGTATTAGATTTCACGTGTTCGAAACCATGTCAATATTTACTATTCCTTTGGCTGGAGTGGCAATACTAACAAATATCACCGCGTTCAAAAGATTGGTTGATGCAAAAAGGGCGCTTGGCGAGGGTAAATAAGCCGATAAGCTGGCATTAGCGCTATATTGTATATTTTTATTACCCTGTGCATGGCGATGAAAAATATCATATCTTCGTAACAATTGTTTAAAATCGTTTTTTGTTTAGCAAATCTTTATTAAAATTGAAAAAAATGTGCTGTTACCATAAATTACAGTACAAATAATTAAAAATACAATAACAGGCAGAGAAATTATCAGACAATTTTAAACCTGACAGGCCATGAAAAAAAATTATGTTTCCAATTCGCAGGAGTCGGCGAGAATGTTTAAAAGCGACTTTTTAGAAGGCTTATCCAAAGTTCACTGGACAGTTCCGCTGTATATTTTTATCCCTGTAATTATTTTAAGCACTTACCAGGCGCTTTTTGTTGATGCCATTGGTATTATCACTTATATCGAATTATTTGTACTTGGCCTTTTTGTATGGACGTTGGTTGAATACATAATGCACCGGTTTGTTTTCCACTACATGCCGCCCAACAAGCCCTGGGCTATGCGGATGCATTTTATTTTTCATGGCGTTCATCACGATTATCCAAGTGATGCCAAACGGTTGGTATTACCACCGTCGGTAAGTATTCCGCTGGCTACCCTGTTTTACTTTTTATTTAAAGCTATTTTGCCTGCGCATAATATATTCGGCTTTTTCCCCGGCTTTATTTTAGGGTATCTTTTTTATGACATTTCGCACTACGCCATTCATCATTTTAATTTCAAGGGCAATATCTGGAAAAAAATAAAGCAGCATCACATGCTACACCATTATCAGGACCCTGCAAAAGGTTATGGGGTAAGCTCGCCGTTTTGGGACAAAATTTTTGGCTCCGATTTTAGCAAAAAGTAATATGGCCGATGCTCCCGCCGCCGGCGCAAAAACTACGCTTAAACAAGTAGTTGTTGTTTTTTTTATATCAGCTGCGTATTTATTGATTTCGTGCCTTTTGGTGGGCTTTAAATCAGATCAGCTGTTTTTAATCGGCATTTTTAATCTTTTGTTTTTTCTGTCGTCAATCACGCGCAAATTTATTTTGGGCTTCTCTATTTTTGTAGTGTACTGGATTGTTTTTGATTATATGAAAGCATTCCCCAATTACAATTATAATACCGTCCACATAACCGACCTTTACAATTTTGAAAAGCATCTTTTTGGGATAAACGTAAATGGCAAAATATTAACGCCAAATGAATACTGGCGTGCAAATGGCAACACCTTTCTGGATATTATGGGGGGCATTTTCTATCTCTGCTGGATTCCTGTCCCGCTTGCTTTTGCAGGCTATCTATTTTTTAAGGACCGGAAGCTATTCCTTTATTTTTCGTTGACTTTTGTTTTGGTAAACTTCCTCGGGTTTATCGTTTATTATCTTTACCCTGCAGCGCCGCCCTGGTATGTACAGTACCATGGTTTTAATTTCATTGCCGCTACTCATGGCAATACAGCGGGTTTGGTAAAGTTTGATAATTATTTTCATGCCGGTATTTTCAAATCCATCTATTCAAAAGGATCAAATGTTTTTGCTGCAATGCCATCGCTCCATTCGTCGTACCCGGTAATTGTTTTGTATTATGGTTTAAAAAACCGGCTCGGGCTTATCAACATATTTTTTGCTATCGTAATGGTCGGCATTTGGTTTACCGCAGTATATGCAAGTCACCACTACATCGTTGACGTTATTGCCGGCATCATCACCGCTACTATTGGCATTACACTTTTTACTTTCCTGGTAAATCGGGTAAAACCATTTCGGGAATTTATCGAAAAATACCAAAAGGCCATCCAGTAATTTCTTCCAATAAGCAATCGAACTACTTTACTATCGTATCTCTATCGGGACGTTAACCTTACTATCCAGTTATTAACACCTGTTAATATTTTCGTATTGATTAATTATTTGCGATAACCGATTAAAAAACAATTATTTTTTCCAAAAAATAACCGTTATAGCTAAAAAGGGCATACTATTTGAATACATATAGCTATCTTTAAAGCCCTTGCGCTGAATAGCTTATGAAAAAAGTTTTTACGCTCATAATTTTATTTATTTGCCTGAAGCTGTCGGCCATTGGTATGCCGCGACCCGATACGCTCAAAACGCAATCAGCCAAACCGGATACCTTAAAGTTATTGGCTACAGAAAAAACTCCAGATAGCAGTAAATCAAAGATATATCTCAACAAAAAAGATAGCATTAAGCAACAGGTACCAGTACTAAATCAAAACCCCGTAGTTGCTGATTTGTCGGCAGCGCATATGGATAGCCTTAAACAATCCATTGCATTATTGTCGGCAAAAACCCTGGCTGCCTTAAATCCGGCAACGCAAGCGGATAGTAATAAACAGGTCATTTCGACGCAAATAGCAGACACTAATGTATCAGATACCGCTATGGTACCCGATAGTCTTAAACAATTGGGGTTTCCATTAAAATCAGATAGTTCAGCCGTTACCGCCCCGGAAAAAAACCCTGTTGTTGAAGCTGAGCCTATCGACAATAACCCTCCCATCACGTCCCTGATACAATTGGATAGTTTAAGGGGGTCTGTATTAGCCGAACAAAGGCGGCAGGCAGAGATCAGGCAACAAATACTGCGCAATGAACAGCTTAAATTAGCGGAGGTATTAAAAATAAACGACCTTGATAGCCTTAAACAACAGCTAAAAGCCAATAACAGCGACACGGTTAGAGCATTAATATACACGCGTATCGCCCTCAAATACCTGGATTACGATACCATAGCAAATCCCAAAAAACAATTATATTATCAAAACCAGGCGTTAAATTACACTTTGCTCGCTATCCGGCAGTATTCCATTTTTAACGATAGCACCTCGTTGCGAATGAGTTTTGATCATCTGACTAAAGTATATTATTCGCAAAAAAAATACAGCCAGGCCAAATGGTTTATATTGCAGTCGAACTCGCTGTCGCGGGCAAAAAATGATACCCCCAACATCATTTCGTCGCTATTAACATTGGCGGCTATCAAAAGCGACATCAAAGACTATGAACTGGCGATGCGCGACCTGGATGAAGCTTTGCAGTTGTCAATAAGTACTCATAAGCCAAAAACGGAGCTGGAGATATTAAAAAACTACGCTTTTTTGTACAATAAATTACAGAACCATCCCAAAGAAGCAATGGTGTTGAAAAAGCGCGATTCGTTATTGGATAGCATGCGCAAAAGCGACGAGGCTTTACTGGCAAAGGCCAATGCACAACGGAAGACAGATTCCCTTCAAAACAAAAAAAAAGTATTCTCCTCCAATATGCGGAAACTATACAAAAACGCCTCATCCAGAAAAATCGCTTCCTTATAATCCTCATTTTTATTATTACATTATCGTTGGTTGCTGTATTGATTGTTAACAAACGAAAACGCGCCAGCATTTGGAAATCAGGCATCCGAAGGCGAAAACGCGACAAATTGTAAAGGAACACGATTTCGTTTAATAATTTAAACCCCGCTAAACTATGGGAATTTTAAATTGTCCTATTGATATGAAACGTTTAACGCGATGGGTATTTACCTGTACCCTGTTATTGGTATTTGTAAATGCAAATTGCCAGCAAACCGCCAGCACGCCGCAATTCAGGCGCGAATTTTTAGAAAATATAAACCGCACCCGCGCGAGGGGTTGCACTTGCGGCGTTACCTATATGCCGCCCGCCCCGCCCATAGTATGGAATTACCAGTTGGAGCTTGCTGCAATGGGTCATGCAGCTGATATGGCCGAACGTAACTACTTTAGCCACACCAGCCTGGATGGGCGCACCATGCAATATCGCATTGGCGCTGCCGGCTATTCTTTTAAAGGCTTTAGAAGCTATGCCGTTGGCGAAAATATTGCAATGGGGCCCGAAAGCATTAGCGAGGCGATGGAGGGCTGGTTTAAAAGCCCCGGCCATTGCAAAAACCTGATGAACCCCGGCTTTAAAGAAGTTGGCGTAGCCGAAAACAGCACCTATTGGGTACAGGATTTTGGTGGACGGCAAGCTTTTTCTGCTGAAATGCAACGGATGATAAAAAACGGCCAGGTACGTATAATTGAGCGGCAATAGTGGTAGTAGGTGGTGGCTTTTAGCCCGCCAAATTCATTAAAACCATTATCTTCGCCTATGCCACAATTAAAACTTTTTATGCTATTGCTGGGCTGCAAACCGCCCGGAAGACATATTGAGCAGCATGATGTATTCTTCGGTATTGGCGCTACATTAAACGAGTTTGTACCCGAAATTAAAGCCTTTTGGCCTGAACCGGAAAGAATCCACATCGATGCCTGGCGCGAAGTTAATATAGTTGACGGATTCAGGATTAACATTATCCCAAAAGATATTGCCGGCAATAATGACGCAGATGCATCAAAGAAATTATTTTTTATTAATCTTGGCGGATACCTGGAAAATAGGTTCGAAGAACAGCACTATATTGTCCTCACCGTAAAAGAAGACCGGGCTACCGCCTTTAAGGAAGCAAAGAAAACTTTATTTTTTCAGCACAACCAGTTTGATGGAGCAAATTCGCATATCGACGATAAGTACGGCATCGATGTTGACGACCTCTACCAAATAGAAGATATACTTACTCCCTCGCAAAAAGAGCAGTATAAGATTGAACTTGTACCTGCCGGTGAGGATCGCGAAGATGCCATCCATTTGGGATACCTGAAATTATCGCAATTAGTGCAACCGGCCACATCATAAAAAGCGACTGCGTTTATTTTGTAGTGAAGCTGTTACGTTTAATCCGTGCGATTATATTTAACTTTAGATTTCAACCAATTAAGCACCTTTAATCCAAAATGGAAACAAAAAAGCCCGACATACCAGCTGTTTTTGCAGTAATATTAAGCTTGTTTGCATTAACAGGCCGTGCGCAAAGCACAGATAAGCCCACACTGCCGCAACTGGGTAAAAACCCGGTTAAAGAGGTAATAGCTGCCATGACGCTGGAGGAAAAAGCCATGCTGGTTGTCGGCGCCAACCGCAGGATGCGTGGTGGACCTGTGGTGGGCCAAACAGATCAATTGGTACCCGGGGCCGCCGGAACAACATATGCTATTCCACGCCTTGGCATACCGGCAATTGTGCTTTCGGACGGGCCGGCCGGCTTGAGGATCAATCCAAAAAGGCCCGGCGACTCTGTTAAAACTTATTATTGCACCGCCTTCCCTATTGAAACGCTGCTGGCGTCCAGTTGGGATCCGGCCACTATTAGCAAGGTTGGCAAAGCTATGGGCAACGAAGTAAAAGAATATGGCGCAGATATATTATTAGCGCCCGCTTTAAACATACACCGTAACCCGCTTGGCGGCCGCAATTTTGAATATTACTCCGAGGACCCTTTAATTTCAGGTAAAATGGCTGCGGCCATGGTAAATGGCATCCAATCCGAGGGTGTTGGCACTTCTATAAAACACTTCATGGCCAATAACCAGGAAACCAGCCGCAACTTTGTAAATACCATTTTAAGTGAACGCGCCTCGCGCGAGATTTACCTGAGGGGATTTAAGATTGCGGTGCAGGAATCCGATCCATGGACAGTTATGACATCCTATAATAAAGTTAATGGCACTTACACATCTGAAAGGCCTGATCTGACTATCAATATTTTAAGAAAAGAATGGGGATTTAAGGGACTGGTTATGACGGATTGGTTTGGCGGTCGCGACCCTGTAGCGCAAATGAAAGCGGCCAACGAGCTGCTGATGCCCGGTACCCCGGCCCAATCGGTAAAAATTGCCAATGCTGTTAAAAAAGACTCGTTGGACATAAAGCAACTTGATGCCAATGTGGAGCGTGTATTAAACCTGGTGATGCGCACACCGCGCTTTAGGGGCTACATGTATTCCAACAAACCCGACCTGAAAGCCCACGCCGTTGTATCGCGCGAGGCGGCCACACAGGGCATGGTTTTGTTAAAAAACACGGCAAACACCCTACCCATCGCCAAAAAAGGCACGATTGCTGTTTTCGGCAATACCTCATATGATATTATTGCCGGTGGAACCGGCAGCGGCGACGTGAACAGATTGTACACCGTATCGCTGACAGACGGCATTGCAAATGCAGGCTATAAAGTTGATAAATCATTAATAGACTCGTATAATAGCTATTTGGCCGCACAGCAAAAATTCCATCCAAAACCTTCACGAATGTTTCAAAAACGTGATGCTATTGCCGAGTTTCCGCTCGACGAAACATTATTAAAGCAAAAGGCTGCGGATGATAACGTGGCCATTATAACCATAGGCCGCATCTCCGGCGAGGGCGCCGACAGGAAACCGGACAATGATTTTTATCTTTCGGAAACGGAGAAGAACATGATCCTGGCAGTTTCCGCAGCTTTTCATGCGAAAGACAAAAAAACTATCGTGATATTAAATATTGGCGGCGTTATTGAAACCGTAAGCTGGCGCGACAATGCTGATGCAATTTTACTGGCCTGGCAACCCGGGCAGGAAGCCGGTAACGCAATTGCCGATATATTGAGCGATAAAGTAAACCCATCCGGTAAACTGACCACGACGTTCCCGGTTGATTATAAAGACGTTCCATCTGCCAAAAACTTCCCTGGCACACCTGCGGATAAACCTACACAAGTGGTTTATGAAGAAGGCATTTATGTTGGATACCGGTACTATGATACGTACCAAGTTAATCCCGCTTATGAGTTTGGATATGGGTTATCGTACACCAATTTCACGGTAAGCGGTTTAAAACTAAGTTCTACAGACTTCAAAAACACCCTTACCGCTACCGTAAAGGTCACCAATACCGGCAAAGTGGCGGGCAAACAGGTAGTGCAGCTATACATCAGCGCGCCAAATCAAAACATTGATAAACCCGAAAAGGAATTAAAGTGCTTCGCAAAAACATCGCTTTTAAAACCGGGTGCCTCGCAAATTTTAACATTTACCATTAACGCCGGCGATCTGGCATCCTTTTACACTGGTAAGGCATCGTGGATTGCCGACGCGGGGAAATATACCATACAGGTAGGCACTTCTTCGAGGCAGATTAAACAGACCGGCACGTTTAACCTGGCGAAAGCACTGATAACCGAAAAAGTTGAAAACGAACTGGTTCCGCAGGTACCAATCACCGAATTAAAAGGAAAATAGCTACAGCCATCAATATCTGTTAAACGCTGTCTTCACAAAACTGTTACAATACACTAAAGCATCGTATTTGTAGTTCTAAACATTAAAGGGGTTAAAGCGTTAATCCTTATGCCGTCCGTTCAGTCAAATGGGAACTTAAACGGATTAATATAAAATGATTTCTATGTCTCTCTCACCTTCTGTATCTACCGCATCATCAAAACATTTTTTTACCGGTTATTTTAAACTCCCCTTTTTAAGGGCCATAGTGTGCATAATATGCTTTATGCCTTTTTTTGCCAAAGCCGACGGGTTTAAGTTTAAAGTGAAAAACACTACCAAAAACGTGGTTACTGTTTTTTATAAGATCAACAAAAAATCAGGCGATTTTAAATTGAAGACATTAGTAAAACTTGCTCCGGGCGAGGAAAAAATCAAAGAAGTATCAGTCAGTAAAAACGATACGGTGTCCTTTTACGGACAGGATGCCGAGGACCAAACTTCCGTAATTATAAAGCGCGACTATGTCACTTTAAACAAACAAAAGGACGAAATTTTTTATATACCGATAATTATCCCCGTAAAAGAAAGTTCCAATTTCGAGTCGATGGAAGGTTTGAGCCTGCAGCTGGAACATAATAAGGTTTTAAATTTTTTAATGAAGATGGATTCATCTTCCATGAATAACTTATCGCTGCTGGAGGATAATTTCCAGAATGTGTACCCGCTGGGGACCTTTATTTTTGTTGATACCAAGACCAACCGGCTCCTGTTACCCCCTTTGGAGCCATCTTTTTGGAACAATACCGAAAACTATTTCACCATACAGGATAGCGTGTACGCATTGGTTGATAACAGTCATCAATTGCATGCCGGCGCGCAGGTGTCATTTATTGCTAAATTATTTGATTCGTTAAAAGTAGATAATGCCGAAGAACTTGAATTTAAAGGAAAGTTATCGCTGCTGCGCTGGAAACCAAGCGCCAATGCTACCATCTACCAGATCCTCAACGACAAAGCATTCGAATCGTTCCTTCAAAACTGCTACGACCAGATAGATAATCCTGATTCGCAATACCAGCATTACCGGCTTTACTTTTTATCGTCGTATGAACGGGTTGACGACCTGGAGATTTATGGCAAACAGTTTTATACCTTCGGTAACGATGCGGAAGCAGGCTTACAAGCCGGCAGCGCTGATTTTTCATTATTCAGCACCAGCCTGGGTACGCTTTATACCAAAAACAAAACCTTGAGTAACTATTACTCCGTGCAAAACTCAGTACTCCGAACCAAAGCTTATGATTTTACATCCCTTCTATTTAATGGCTTTAAAAACAGTATTAAGGAAAAACTGATTGAAGACGCTTACCATACGCAAAAACGACTGGCAGCCAACATCCTTGGAGAATACATGGGCCTGGTTGATTACAACCCCGACCCGGTGAAACTTAACCTGGTAAAGCTTGATGCCAAGGACACCACAGCGGCGTTAACCCCGGTTATTACTACGGTAAGCAATTTATCGCCATACCAAAACCAATCGCTCGATACAGCCAAAACAGCAACGGCTATAGCAGCTAATGATAAAACTGATGGCTTTAATAATAAGGTCAGGATATTTAATTCGCATTTAAGATCCATTAACCAGTTAATCAAGCAGCTTAATCAAACTAATGCCGATATTATCAAAATGTCCGAATCGGGAAGCAGCACGCAGTATAAGTACAATGCAAAAAACTCCCAGGGACTGATGAACGAAATTGTGGTAAGCAACAAGATCATTCGGAAGGAATGATTTCAGTTTGCAGTTGATAGTTTGCAGTTTGCTTTCATGGAAAGTGCAAACTGCGCACTGATAACTGCCAACTGGAGCCTACTCCGCCTTCGGTCCCCTCATGTGGATGATGAGGCCGTTTAAAAAGTTGCGCAATATCTGGTCGCCGCAGGGTTTAAAGTTGGGATGATCTTCTTTACGGAATATGGCGCCGAGTTCGGTTTTAGTGATCCTGAAGTTGGCCAAATCCAGCACTTTAATAATGTCGTCATCAGTAAAGTGCATTGCTACGCGCAGTTTCTTCATGATATCGTTATTGCTCATTTTGTTAATGATTTTATATTGATACTTCTATTTTAATTTTCTTGTTCTTTATCTTTTCAGTCTTTATCAGCTGCACCGTACGTTCGACCCGGTTGCGTTTTACGGCCGCGTATGATGAATGATCGAGCACTTCAATCAAACCAAGGTCTTCTTTTGCCAGCTCTCCTTTTTTAAGCAGGAGGCCCACAATATCAACCTTATTTATTTTATCCTTTTTGCCGGCCGCAATATACAAAGTTACCCAGGACGAAGGTTTTGGAATAATATTTTTTTCGGGCAGCACTTCAATTTCCGGGCTTTGTTTTAAGTAAGACAGCTTCTCGTCCTCGGTTAATATCAGGTACGATGTCCCTTTTGAATGCCAGCGCGCAGTGCGCCCGTTACGATGCAAAAAAGCTTCTTCGGTATGCGGCAATTGGTAATGCACCACGTATTCTATTTCAGGAATATCAAGTCCCCGTGAAGCCAAATCCGTGGTAATAAGCAAATGATGGCTCTTATTCCTGAATTTTAATAAGGCCCGCTCCCTGTCTTCCTGTTCCATGCCGCCATGAAAAACATCATGTACAATTCCCCGTTCCCATAGCAAATCACTGATACGGTCAACCGCTTCCCGGTGATTGCAAAAAACAAGCGCTGCCTTGTCCCCTATTTTACAGATCAGCGAAAACAAAGTATCCAGTTTATCCGCCGCAGGCGATATGACCGCTTTTAGCTGAAGATCGGGCTTCTCCGCTTTATTTTGCAGAAAATCGACTTGAATGGGCCGATGTACACCTGTAAAAGAAGGGATCTGTTCCATTTTGGTGGCCGATGTTAAAATCCGTTTCTTTAAAGCGGGCAATTGCCTGATGATGTAACTCATATCTTCCTGGAAGCCAAACTCCAGGGACTTATCAAATTCATCTAAAATAAGCGTCTGGATACTTTCGGTCGCAAAATTTTCCTGCCTTAAATGCTGCGCCAGGCGGCCAGGCGTACCAATTAATACCGCAGGTGGTTGCGACAGGTTGTTGCGCTCAATTTTTAAGGGATGACCACCATAACAGCAATTCACTTTAAAACTTGTGCCCATTGCTTTAAAAACCTGCTCAATTTGCAGCGCCAACTCGCGCGAGGGAACCAGGATAAGTGCTTGTACCTGCCCTATATCGGGTTTTAAAATATCGAGGAGGGGGAGCAAAAACCCCAATGTTTTACCCGAGCCTGTTGGCGAAAGTAGTAACACATCTCCTTTTTTAGCAGCAGCGAGTGCAGCCTGCTGCATTTCGTTCAGTGCTGTAATACTTAGGTTCTCAAGCGTCTTTTTTATCATTACCTGTTTTAGGGTGAGCACAAAGATAAGGTAATTATAAAGGGCCGGGGAGAAACATTATAATTGAGTCCAGAGTCTTGAGTCAATACCGTATTCTGACTCAAGACTCCAAACTTTCGACTCAAGACTTAGAACACAGTTCCCTGTAATAAAAAGAAAATTCCTATAGCCGCAAAACCCATACTGCCGAACCACAGTATTTTTCGTTTGGTGATAATGGAAATTGCACCTATGGCGATAGCCACCTGGAACAAGGTTACTCCTTTGGCTAATATCTTATGTTTAGCCACATGCTCATGCGATTCGGTTTCAGCGTCTTTCGCTTCTTTCGAAATTTTAGCCTGTTCAGCTTTATTTTCCTTGATTTTTACGGAGTCCTGTGCCGATGGCTTTTTGCCAACAGCCAAAAGCATTTTATCAGTTGAAGCAATCACTTCTGATTTTATACCTTTTGCCTGGTAGTAGGCCCATTGATCTGATGCGTGTATCTGCGAAAGCATCGCCTCATCTGAATGGTCGCCGGCTAAGAGGCCGGTTATGGCAGCCAAAACAGCTATTACTGCCGTTGTAAGGGCAACAAAAAGTACCCATTTATCTTTACCCTCTGATAAGGCATGGTGTGCGTGCTCGTTGCCTTGCTCGTGGATATTTTCAGCATAGTTTTCTATCTCGCTCATAAGTTTTTAGGTATTAATTTTAATTATGTTGAATTTTCAAATCGACTGCAAATTTAAGATTTTAGCGGGTAAACCTGTTGTATTAACTTTTAAAGTTATAGCCCCCGGCTTACCGGTTGATTTAATGATCACCACGCATTTGCCGCGCCAGGCTTTACGTTGCGGCAGCTGGTAACTCTCCAGGCTCCGTGGGTTTGCATTGCCAACGCCAACTATGATTGCCGGCCCATCAACAGTAAAATGCAGGAGATTTTCGGCTCTCGGGTTTAAATTACCTTTACTATCGGCAAGTTCTACTGTAATATAGCTCAGGTCCTGGTTGTCGGCCTTCAACTGGGCTCTATCCGCCGATAATTTAATGGCCGCTGGTGCCGCGCTGGTGATTAAGGTAGCCGTGTTTACTTTTTTGCCGCCCTCGTATCCAACTGCATAGAGTGTCCCGGCCTGGTAGGGCACATCCCAGGTTGCCATAAATTTGGTAGAGCGGTCTGTTGGCTTTCTACCCAGCGATTTATTATTTAAAAACAATTCAACCAGCGCACATGATGAGTACACATTTACTTTTAATGGTTTGTTTTCATAGCCCTTCCAGTTCCAGTCGGCAACATGATCAAGCCAGTTCCATTTGGACCAGGGCTCAATTAAGGGATTTAAGGGAAACGAGGGCTTTGGCGGTGTAACAAAAATAGAAAGCTGGTTGCTTTTCCAAAGGGCATCGCGATAGAAGGATTGCGGGCGTTTCCATCCGCAAATATCAATATCGCCGCAATAAGCCAGGTTCCAGGGATAAAAGCTCGCGCCCTGCTGGTACCCCAGCCAGCCAATACTGGCTTCGCCAATGTAATCGTAGGCTGTCCATACAAAATCGCCGATAACGTATGGGTGATCTATCACGTCCATCCAGCTGCCAAAAGCTTCCAGGGGGTACGATTCTGTACCCATCATTACACGTTCAGGCAAACGGGCATGATCTTTTTCGTACGTTTTATCATCGCCCTGGCCTATCGCATAGTTATAGCCGGCAACATCCAATGCAGCAAAATAAGGGTCCTTAGCGGGCCTTAAATCGTTAACGGCTGATGTTATCGCCCTGGTATTATCAATGCTTTTTATGTAAGCAGTCAGCATATGGGCTGTCTGTGCGCCTTCCGGCGTTCCGGATTCAGGTATTTCGTTGCCAATACTCCACATAATGATACCGGGGTGGTTCCTGTCGCGCAGTACCATGCTTTCAACATCCCTTTTCCACCAATCATTAAAATACAAATGATAGTCATAGGCGTTTTTGCCATATTTCCAGCAGTCAAAGGCTTCATCAATAACCAGCATACCCAAACGGTCGCAGGCATCCAGAAATGCAGGGCTCGGCGGGTTGTGTGAACAACGGATAGCGTTGAATCCGCTGGCTTTCAAAAGTTCAACTTTACGTTCTTCGGCGCGGTCATAAGCTTTTGAACCAAGTGGCCCGTTATCGTTATGAAAACATCCCCCTTTTAACTTGATGCTCTTACCGTTCAGCATAAAACCATTTTCTGCGTCGAAAGAGATTTTACGGATGCCGAATTTTGTTTGCTCTTTGTCGGCTAACTTTCCGTTATAATAAATTTCGGTTACGGCAGTATACAAATCGGGGCTTTCACAGGACCATAGTGCAGGATTGCTGATGACTGCACTGTTATTAAATTCATAGGTGGCCCCAGCCTTGATGGATTCGTCTTTTAAATTAACGCTAACTTCCTTACCCGTTTTGTCGAGTATATGGGTAACATACTTTACCGGGATCTCCTGGTCGCTTTCATCTAAAACCTTCGTCTTGATGCTTACCTTCGCCGATGTCGTACTGATATCACTCGTGGTAACAAAAGTCCCCCATTGGGCTATGTGTACCGGATCGGCCACGCGCAGCCAAACATGGCGGTATATTCCCGAACCGGAATACCAGCGGCTGTTTTGCCCTTCGTTTTTTACTTCGACGGCGATTAAATTTTTCTCTCCAAATTTCACCTTGTCGGTAATATCATACCAAAAGCTGGTATAACCGTAAGGATGTTCTCCAATATTTTGCCCGTTTATAAAAACCGTTGGGTTCATGTAAACCCCATCAAATTGGATAATGATTCGTTTGCCTTTTTGTTCTGCCGGTATTACAAACTGTTTGCGGTACCAGGCCGTCCCCGCGGTAGTAAAACCGCCGCCAACCTGGCTTATAGCTGCCTGGCTAAAAAGCGATGAAGTGCCGGGAAGGTCTTCGATACTATAATCATGTGGCAGATCAATCTTTCGCCATTTGGTGTCGTTAAAGTGGATGTTTTCAGCGCCCTGTGCCCCACCGCGGTAAAATAACCAATCGTTATCGAATAATTGGGTACCGGTATCCTGGGCAAACAGCGCAGTGGCCGTTAATACTAACAAACAAGTTGTGATAATTTTTTTCAACATAGCAATACCGGTGCACGGTTTAAATTGGTTGCTAAATTTAGTGACTAATCGGTTAAATTCTAATTTTAATTGAGATGATTGGGTTGGAAGGAGTTGGAATTAGTTGGAATAAGTTAGAAGGAGTTGGAAATGGATGGAGTCAATTAAGTTAACGAAGCCGGGTTAGGGATCGCATTTGGGGCTACCTGTCGGCGGGAGACGCAAAGTATTGCGTCTCTACGATCACAACTGTCCAACATTTATGCAATATCTAACTAACATAGATTACGTCAACAGGTCCGGATCGGCGCCTGCGGGATCCTTGTAGTTCTTAATAAAATCGGCAACTTCGGCGGCTTCATCGTAGGTTAATTCATCCAAACCGTTGTATTTCCAGGTATCCATATTCTCATCAAAAATAATATCTCCCATTCCTACAACGCCATCGGCCAGTTTGTAAACGCCGGTTGAATAGTAGTCCCCGTCAGACAAAAGCTGGTTAATAGGCGTAATCGTCAGGTGAACAAGTCCGTTACTTGTTTCGAAATCATAAAATGCTTGATTGATCATGGTAATTGGGTTGCTATCATTACAAAAATACCTTTATTTTTTTGTGATTTTTTTATTCCTGCCGTCAAAAAAATCGTTTTGAAACAGCTTTTCTACATGAATCTTTCAACAATAATAATAAGTTTGTAATTGGTTTATTGGTTAACCGTTTGTGAGCTCATTGGTTTGTTTTTTTAACTGAATTATCGTTTAAAACGCATTATCAATAAAATATAGGGCTGCTTGCCGGTTACAAACCGATTGACCGGGAACTAAAATATATGAAATTAACTATTCACGGGGCTGCCCGCCAGGTTACAGGGAGCATGCATTTGCTGGAAGCGGGCCGTTTTAAAATACTGATAGATTGCGGGCTTGATTACGAGAAGGACCGCAACATCCAATTAAATGAAGACTTTGGGTTTAACCCCGCCGATATTGATGTAGTGGTACTAACCCACGCGCATATCGACCACTCGGGAAACCTGCCAACGCTGGTGCGACTTGGTTTCGAAGGCCAAATACTGTGCACCTCGCCTACTGCCGACCTTACTGAACTGCTTTTACTTGATTCCGTAAGTATTTTTATGCGGAAAGCCCATAGCGGGCGCAAAAACCGTAAAGGAAAGTTTAACAGTGGCGCACAACCACTATATCTGCAAAAGCATGTGATGGACACGGTGGAACGCTTTGTAACCATTGGATTTAACCGGCCCTTTCGCATTAACGGCGATGTAGAACTCACTTTTATACCTATCAGCCATTTGCTGGGCGCAGCAGCGGCGATATTTAAAGTAACGGAAGACGGCGTTGAAAAAACAATTGCTTTTACAGGCGACGTAGGTCGCAAAAACTACCCGGTACTAGATGATCCACAACCATTGCCCGACGTTGATTACCTGGTAACGGAATCGACCTATGGCGGCAGGCATCATTCCAAAGACAAAACCGTTGAGCAGGCGCTGGTTGAAAATATTGAAAGAGCCTGCATAAAAGAACAGGGACGGCTTATTATCCCTGCGTTCAGTATCGGTCGCACTCAATCGCTGGTTTATTCGCTTAATAAAATATTCAGCAGCGGTTTATTGCCTGCGGTGAAGGTGTTTGTGGATAGTCCGCTGGCTATACGATCAACAGAGGTTTTCCGGAAATACCATTACCTGGTAAACCCCGAGGCGCAGGAATTTTATAATCGCCAGGGCGATGAATTTGAGTTTGATAACTTAACCTATATTGAAACGCTGAAGGACAGCCGGCAGGTTAGCAATTATTTTGAACCTTGTATTATTATCTCGTCGGCAGGCATGCTCGACGGCGGCCGGATACAGGACCACCTTTTTTATAATATCCAAAACTATTATTGCACCATTCTTTTTATTGGCTATTGTGCAAAGGGAACGCTTGGCCATCGGCTATTACGTGGGGACCCGATCGTTCACATCAAAGACCGCGACCTGGCCGTTTACGCCACCATTAAACAAACCGACGTATTAAGCGCCCATGGCGATCATGAGGACCTTATGAACATTGTGAAACAGTTGGATAAAGCCAAACTGAAAAACGTTTTCCTGGTGCATGGTGAAACCAGTTGCATGCAGGCATTTGCTGATGCCTTAACGGAAGAAGATTACACGGTGACTATTCCTGAAAAGGGTGTAAGTTATTTGCTGTAAGTGCCTTTTTTTCCTCCATGTCATTTCAATCCGCTGAAAAATGGAGGATGTATAAGGTCTCTCCCTACGGTCGAGATGACAGAAAAGGGGGGAGTGCGCTAAAAAAAAATGTCATTTCGACCGTAGGGAGAAAACTTTTATGTTGTGCATTCACGCTAATGCATTTCGGCCCTGCATAGTTCGTTTTGCAAAATGTATAAGGTTTCTCTCCGCTTTACGCAAGTTAATCCGGCTATGTATGCGCGAAAAATCTTGTTTGCGCTTTCAACGGATCACAATGACATGGCGTATAAAAAAACACGAACCAACTTTGCAGTCAATTCGTGTTCATTCGTACAAATTCGTGAAAATTAGTGTATTACTTATTTATTAAAATGCTCAATTATCAAACTGGCCAATTCAACACCAATACGCTCCTGGGCTTCGTTTGTAGCGGCGCCGATGTGCGGAGTTAATGATATTTTTGGATGTTTGATGATCTCTTCGCGTGGCGTTGGTTCGTTATCGAATACATCCAATGCAGCAAAAGAAACTTTGCCAGCATCAAGCGCAGCGATTAATGCTAATTCGTCAATTAAACCACCGCGTGAAATATTTACCAGGCCAACACCTTTTTTCATTTGGTCAAGCTCGGCAGCACCGATTAGGGCTTTGTCGATGAACGGTGTGTGCAGGGTGATAAAATCGGCGGTTTTGATGATCTCGTCCAAAGTAGAAGTTTTTACCGATGCCTTAACTTTTATGCCTCCGCCTAAAACCAGGTCCAACTCGGGGTTAAAAGGATAAAGATCATACGCTAAAACATCCATACCAACGCCGATGGCTATTTTGGCAACTTCCTTGCCGATACGGCCAAAGCCTACAATACCCAATGTTTTACCGCGAAGCTCAATGCCTTTTGCATAAGCTTTTTTAAGATCGTTGAATTTGGTGTTACCCTCAACAGGCATTTTGCGGTTACTGTCGTGTAAAAAACGTACGCCGCCAAATAGTTGTGCCATTACCAGTTCGGCAACAGATAATGATGAAGATGCAGGTGTGTTATAAACGCCAATGCCTTTTTCCTTGGCATAGTCCACATCAATATTATCAACACCCACGCCGCCACGGCCAATCAATTTAAGGCCAGGACAGGCATCAATTAAGGCTTTGCGTACTTTTGTTGCACTGCGCACAGTAATGGCATCATAAGCCTGCAGTTTAACCGGCAGTTCGTCCTGCGGAATGTTGTTTGTATCTACTTCAAATCCGGCATCTTCCAGCATTTTTTTGCCTATCGGATCGATACCGTCGTTAGCTAATATTTTGATCATTGGGTGTTAGAGATTAGAGACTGGAGATTAGAGATTAGTAAAAGGAGGATTAACTAATCTCCAATCTCTAACCTCTAATTAACTAATTATTTATTTTTTTCAGCAAATTCCTGCATGGCATCAATCAGCACGTAAACGCTGGTGATAGGCAATGCATTGTATATCGAAGCACGGAAACCGCCTACGCTCCTGTGGCCTTTTACGCCCACAATGTCTTTGCTTTCGCAAAGTTTAAGGAATGGTTTTTCCAGTTCGGGGTTTTCCATTACAAAACAAACGTTCATGTGCGAGCGGTCTTCTTTTGCGCAAACGGCTTTAAACAACGGGTTGCGGTCAATTTCTTCGTACAATACCCTTGCTTTCGCTATGTTTTCTTTTTCGATAGCTTCTACACCGCCCTTGGATTTTAGCCAGTTTAGTGTTAACATCGAAACATATATGGCAAATACCGGTGGCGTGTTATACATGGAGCCACCTTCAATTTGTGTTTGATAATTAAACATGGCGGGTATTTTACGACCCGATTTGCCTAAAATATCATCCTTAACAATTACCAGCGTGGTACCGGCCGGGCCCATATTTTTCTGAGCGCCTGCGTATATCAAACCAAAATCAGCAACGTTTATTTTGCGGCTGAAAATGTCAGAGCTCATATCGCAAACCATTGGGATTGGCGATGTTGGGAAGCTCTGCATCTGTGTACCATAAATGGTATTGTTGGAAGTGATGTGGAAATAAGCAGCATCAGCCGGTATTTCGTAATCCTTCGGGATGTAAGTGTAATTGGTATCCTTTGAACTGGCTACAATTACGGTTTCGCCGAAATATTTTGCTTCTTTGGCAGCTTTATTGGCCCAAACACCTGTTTCCAGGTAAGCAGCTTTGCCACCTTCGGGCAGCAGGTTATAAGGAGCTAAGGCAAACTGAGTGCTTGCGCCGCCTTGTAAAAACAATACCGAATAACCTTCGGGAACCCCAAGCAATTCTTTCACAAGGCTTACGGCTTCGTCCAAAACGCTTTCAAACTCCGGTGCGCGGTGCGAGATTTCAAGAATAGAAAGCCCGGTGCCACCAAATTCAAGAACTGCCGCGGCAGCCTGTTTAAAGACTTCGTGGGGCAATATACCCGGCCCGGGGCCAAAATTATGTTTCATATTGATTATATAATTGGTGTGTTAAATATCTTCTATTAACAACTTCATATTAAGATGGGCCGAAGTTAATTAATTTGACAATAATTATAGAGGAAATTTGCTTTTTTTGAAAAATTGTACAATTACCAGACAATTGCACCCATTAATTTAAAATATTAAAAAAAACATGGGCATTTATTAAAAGGCTTGCATCACGATCCGGGTGTCGCAAAAGGATTTTTTAATCCTGAAATATAGGCAGTTGGCTGTGCTGCGGAAAACACGGCGTTCCCGGCAACAAAAACGTTGGCGCCGGCCTCGTTAAGCCTCACGATATTGGTGGCATCAACCCCGCCATCAACCTCAATAAAAAGTCCCGGATTTTTCCTGGCACTCAGCTCTTTAATGTCGTTAAGTTTTTTGTAGGTGTTCTCAATAAACTTTTGCCCACCAAAACCCGGGTTTACCGACATAATTAAAACCATGTCCAAATCGGCAACAATATCATCAAGCAAGGCAACCGGGGTATGCGGGTTTAGGGCCACTCCTGCCCTGCAGCCAAGTTCCTTAATATGCTGTACGGTACGGTGTAAATTGGGGCATACTTCCAGGTGAACAGTCATCCCGGCTGCACCAGCATCTTTAAAATTTTTGAGGTACCTGTCGGGTTCAACAATCATCAAATGAACATCCAGGGGCTTTTTTGCATGCTTGTTAACGGCATTAACCACTGGGAAACCAAAAGAGATATTCGGCACAAAAACCCCATCCATAATATCCACATGAATCCAATCCGCTTCGCTATTGTTTATCATTTCAATATCGCGTTGCAGGTTGGCAAAATCGGCAGCTAAAATAGATGGCGCTACGAGGTGGTTCATGGGGACAAAGGTAGTGATTAGAGGTTAGAGATTGGAGATTAGATTTTAGTTTTTTAAAAAAGTAAAGCGATTGATTCACCTAATCTCTAGTTAACTAATCTCTAATCACTGCGCAGCCTCAGTCACAATTCAATAACAAGTCATAATACTTCTGCATCAAAACCACGTCGTAATTAACCAGGGAGCTATAGGCTTCGGAAACCAGTTCGTTCAGGATGGATGAACCCAGCTGGCCTGCATTATTGGGGATAGAGTCGTAATATTTGATTAATTCTTTAACACGGATAATCTCGTAGAGCAGCAACTGCACCAAATCGGTCCGCGTGCCCGCACCCATCCCCGGAGGGTTGTTATTAATAAAATCTAACGGATCGTTGCTATCAGGGGTCATCTCAGATCAATAGGACAAGGGCGTATTAAGGCTTAACAAAAAACATTTAATGAGTTTAAACAGCAAAAAAGGGCTTTTGTTTTGATTTTTTAAAAAATATTTAATAAAAACAATAAAGCCCTCTTTTTGAGGGCTTTATTGTTTTGGTTGATTGAGTTGAATTAAGTTGATTGGGTTAGATTAAGTTTGACTACGGTAGATTTCTCTTCCGGTCTTTCGGTCTTCCCGACTTTCGGACTTAACTCAATCAACCATTCAACTACCCTACTAACTTTTCTCAGGCCGTGCTAAAAGCACTTTGCGCGAAAGTTTCAGTTTACCTTGCTTATCTATATCCAGCAATTTTACCCTTACTTCGTCGCCTACCTGGAATATGCCATCCATGGTTTCTATTCTTCTGTGGTCAATTTCTGATATATGCAGCAAACCGTCTTTACCTGGCATAATTTCAACAAAGGCGCCAAAAGGCATTATCGATTTTACTTTACCTTCGTATATCTCGCCAACCTCAGGCCTTGCAGCAATTGCTTTAATGCGTGATACCGCTTTGTCGATTGATTCTTTATTGTCAGCAAATATCTGCACTACACCCTGGTTGCCAACTTCCTCTATTGAGATAGTAGCACCGGTTTCGCGTTGCATTTCCTGGATAATTTTTCCTCCCGGGCCAATTACCGCGCCAATGTACTCTTTATCAATACGAATAGTGATGATACGTGGTGCATGTGGTTTGTAATCTTCGCGTGGTTGGGCAAGGGTTTTCTTCATTTCGCCAAGGATATGCAAACGACCGTCTTTAGCCTGGTGCAATGCCTTACCTAAAACCTCGTACGACAGACCGTTTATCTTTAAGTCCATCTGTACAGCAACTATACCGTTTTCGGTACCGGTTACTTTAAAGTCCATATCACCCAAATGATCTTCATCACCTAAAATATCCGACAGGATAGCATATTTGGTACCCATTTCGTTGGTGATTAAACCCATGGCAATACCTGATACCGGCGATTTAATTTTCACACCAGCATCCATCAACGCCAATGTACCTGCGCAAACTGTCGCCATTGATGACGATCCGTTTGATTCCAGGATATCGGAAACGATGCGGATAACATATGGATTTTCCTCGTCAGACGGTAATACCTGCTTTAACGAACGCATCGCCAGGTTACCATGACCAATCTCGCGACGGCCTGCTCCCCTGTTCGGGCGAACTTCGCCGGTTGAAAAACCAGGGAAATTATAGTGTAAAAGGAATTTTTGGTAACCGTTGATAAACGCACCGTCAATCATTTGCTCATCATCCTTAGCGCCTAAGGTTACGGTGGTTAATGATTGCGTTTCGCCACGGGTGAATACAGCCGACCCGTGTGCTGCAGGTAAATAACCTACTTCGCTCCATATCGGGCGTATTTGTGTAGTGCTGCGGCCGTCCAAACGTTTGCCTTCATCTAAAACAAGGTTACGGATAGCATCATACTCCACATCGTGATAGTATTTTTTTGCAAGGAATTTAGTAACGTCGTCAATTTCGCCTAAAGTCTCGATGTATGCATCGCGTACTTCTTTAAACTTAACCGAACGCTCGTCTTTCGCCGAAGCAGAACCGGCGATAGCGTAAACCTGGTCGTAAGTAGCAGCGTAAATAGCTTTCTTTAATTCTTCGTTATGGTTTTCGTGGCTGTAAACGCGTTTCTCGGTCTTGCCAACTTCAATAGTTAGTTCTTTTTGAGCTAAACATTGTAGTTTAATAGCAGTGTGTGCAAACTTAATGGCTTCAACCAGTTCGTCTTCCTGTATTTCTTTCGATTCACCTTCAACCATGTTCACATCATGTTCTGATCCGGCTACAATAAACTCTAAAGTTGCATTGGCCAATTGGCTTAGGGTTGGGTTAATAACTAACTCACCGTCAACTTTGGCAACACGTACTTCGGATATAGGTCCGTTGAAAGGGATATTAGAAACCGACAATGCTGCCGATGCTGCCAAACCGGCAAGGCAATCAGGCATAATATCTTTGTCGGCCGAAATAAGTGAAATCATCACCTGGGTATCAGCATGATAATCTTCGGGGAACATTGGGCGCAGAGCGCGGTCAACCAAACGCGAGATTAAAACCTCATAGTCTGACAGACGTGCCTCACGGCGTAAAAACCCACCGGGGATACGGCCTGTGGCAGCATATTTCTCCTGGTAGTCAACAGATAGCGGTAAAAAATCTACTCCTTCTTTTGCCTCAAGGCTTGATACTACTGTTGCCAGCAACATGGTATCGCCCATTTTAATTACAACCGAGCCATCGGCTTGTTTGGCCAGTTTACCTGTTTCGATCTCAATGGTGCGGCCGTCACCTAAATCGATCACTTTTTTAATTACATTCATCTTTTTTGCGTTATGATACGCCTTTCATCTTTAGGGCGCACCGATTTTTTATTTGTGTATTTTATATTGTGTCAAAAGTAAAAAAGCCATCCCCTAAATTTGAGATGGCTTTTAAAAAAAATGAGCAAGATTTACTTAATGATATCCCTAAGCTGTAAAGCTTTAATGATAGCACGATATCTTCCAATATCTTTTTTGTAAAGGTAAGCCAGCAGTGCGCGGCGTTTACCTACTAATTTTTGCAGTGATAACTGGGTTGAAAAATCGTGTTTGTTTTTTTTCAAGTGACCGGTTAAATGAGCGATACGGTAAGTGAACAATGCTACCTGACCTTCGGCTGAACCTGTGTCTGCAGCGCTGCTACCGTGTTTTGCAAAGATCTCTGCCTTTGCTTCTGAACTTAAATACATTACCTGAATAATATTAAAGCGTAAATAATTTGATTAATTGTGGGTGCAAAGGTAGGGAAAGTATTGCATTTATGCAACACTTTGTTGCAATGTTGTAAGGTTGAAAAGTTGGAAGGTTAAATTAGTTGTAATACAAGTCGTTTCGTCATAAAATCGTGGTAAATGTTGTCATTAAATAGCAACAGCACGTAGAGACGCAATACTTTGCGTCTCCCGCTGACAGGTGGTCGTAATGATTATCCAATTAACGTGGGGGTTGCCTGCGGCCCGCGCTATCCGCTAATACGCGCACAAGGCGTTAGGCACCTGGCCGGTATCCGCTGCTATCGCTAACCCAATTGTCTGAACCATGATTTTTAGGATTAAAGGATTTTAGGATTCGCTTCATCGGCCACACATCTGCACGTCATTTCCTAATCCGCACATCCAAAATCTGCGTATTTGCATCTCAGGGTATTAAAATTCCGGCGAAAACAGGGTTAACACAACTTAACAAAATTTCAAAAAAAAGTTGACTAAATAATTAATAACCAACAACTTGAAAAAATGGATGGTTAACAAAAAAAGGAGGTTTTGATTTACTAACAAAATTAGCGTTTTTATTTGGGATTTTCTGTATTTATTTAAAAAAGTATCAAAAATAAATTACCGCACAAAAGGCGGAGCTTTGATGCATCCCGCACGTGCGGGATGCAATCCTGCGCATCGTTTCTTCATTCGCACATCTGCAGATCAGCACATCCGGATATCCGCACATCATTATGTATCTTCGCACTATGGATACTCCGCAATACGCCACTTTCGAAACTGAATTCCGTGTTCGCCCTGATGATATCGATATGTTTCAGCATGTGCATAACAGCAAGTATTTTGATTACGTGCTGGCGGCCCGGTACGACCAGATGGAGCGCTGCTATGGTATGGCCATGGAAAAGTTTATGGAACGTGGCTTTGGATGGGTAGTACGTACCGCGTATGTTGATTACAAACGCGCCTTAACCATCGGCGATTATTTTATCGTTAAAACCGGCATCGAAAGCATAAACGAAAAAGGCTGCCGCGTAAAATTCAGCATCACCAATAAGGCTACCCGCAAATTATGCTGCGACGGTTGGTTTGATTACACCATGATTGATATGGCAACCGGTCGGGGCGCCAAAGTGCCACAGGATGTTATTGACCATTACAGTATTATACCTGACGCTTGATCATCTCTTCAATTCAACTGCTGGCAAAGATTTAAAATTCCGCTATCGACTTCTTTCTTCCGGCTATGGACTATGGACTATCGACTATCGACCATGGACTATAGCCTCACTTCCCGTCCACAGCTTTCAAAACGCTGATGTCTTTATCCTTTAATAGCTGCTCATAATTGATCAGCTGAAACTTCTTCCCTATCATCTCCCTAAACTCCGGCGAAAGCAGCATATTGAGCTCGGTTTGCCGGTGTATGCTTGACAAGGGCGTACCGTCTTTGTCGTTCATCTGGCTGCTGGCCATATCATATAAAGCATCCATTTCGGCGCCCGGCGTTGCGGTATGTATAACTACCAGGTTTGGTCGACTGGGGTTAAGGTGACTTACATAGGCCAAAAAAGCACTCTTTTTGGTTGCAACAGGTTCGCCCCACATTTCTTTATAGGTTTCGCCAAAATAAGTTACGGTGCTTAAAGTTGATATGGCCAAATGGTATTTATGCGCAAGTTTTTCCGTTAGCGCGCGCAATTCGGGCGTTGAAAGTGCGATGCCCATGTGAGGATCGATATAAGTTATTTTTAAACCCGAATGCAATGCCCTTTCAATTTGCGCGGATAATTCGGCTTCTACTTCATCTATTTTATACGCGCCTTTCCGGTATGCACCACCTGAATGCGGAAAATAACCATCCGAATCAACCAGGCTGGGCACTGCGGTACGACCGGTGATTGGTCCCCACCGATAATAACGCCACTCGGATGTTAGTGTTAAATGCACGCCTACCGATACGTTCGGATACTTTTTTAGTATCGCCACGGCTTCCTGGTACCATGGGCAGGCAAACTGTAACGATACAGAAACCGGCATACCTGTTTCTGCCACCTTTTGAGCGGCCATGTTTACAGAATGACTCATACCGATGTCGTCCAGGCGAATAAGTAATTGCGGCAGCTGTGCCGTCGCTTGAGCAGACACACAGTGGATCTGCATAAAGAACACAAGAATGCAAAAACAAAATTGAAAGGCTTTTTTCATGAGATTTGATTGATAACCGGCTGCCAATTTACTATTAATAAAGGTTTACTCAAATTGCAATGTTCGTCCAAAGCCAGGGCGGATATTTACTTATCCGCTCTGGTGTACAAATAAAGCATATTGTGTCTTTTTCTGTCACAACCCCGTTACTAATCACCATTTGCAAAACGACATTAATTTGCAGTAATTTGGACTGATTCAACTGACTTATTATTTATTGTACAGAACATGAGTAAATTTTCACTTACCCTAACGGGCGTGGCAATGGCACTGGTTGCCAATGCCCAGCAGGGGCCCGTTTTAACGGCAAAAGATTACCAGCATGCCGAAAGCTTTTTAAGCTACAATACCGCGCCGCTGATTGACCACGGCAGCGTTAATCCCAACTGGCTTCCGGGCGACAAGTTTTGGTTCCGCGATCTTAATGCGCAGGGCAGCGAGTTTATCCTGGTTGATCCGGTTAAAAAAACAAGATCTGCGGCGTTTGACCAGTCGAAAGTAGCTGCTTCACTGGGCACGGCTACCGGTAAAACCTACAATGCTTTAATGTTACCTTTTCGCTCGTTTAGCTACACGCCCGATAATTCTGCCATCATTTTTATGGCGGAAGGCAAGCAATGGAAATGTGATTTAAAAAGCTACGAATGCGTACCCGATGATGAAAAAATAAGCGGATCGGCAAGCGGCGTGCAGTCCGGAAGGCGTGCGCGCGGTGGTCGAGGTAACGATATGTTATCGCCGGATGGCAAAAAAGCTGCCTTTTTACGCGACTATAACTTATGGGTGCGCGATGTTGCAACCAAAAAAGAAACGCAGTTAACTACCGATGGTATAAAGGATTTTGGCTATGCCACCGATAATGCGGGCTGGAAACAGGGTGAAGGCCCCATTATGGCATGGTCACCGGATTCTAAGAAAATAGCCACTTTTAAACAGGACCAGCGCAACGCCAGCGATATGTACCTGGTAACCACCAATGTGGGAAAACCAACGCTAAAAGCATGGAAATACCCGCTACCGGGTGATAAAGACATCATTACTATTCAAAGGGTGATCATTGATGTTGATAATGCTAAAGTGATCAATTTGCAAATTCCGCCCGACCCGCACCGTGCCACTTTGAGCGACGATATTGCCAGCAGCGGCGCGTTTGATGATGCCGACTGGAGCGACGACGCAACCCAATTTGCCTTCGTGTCAACCTCGCGCGATCACAAACAGGAAAAATTCCGCATTGCCGACGCCGCCACAGGTGCCGTGCGCGAAGTTTTTGAAGAAGATGTGCCTACACAATACGAATCGGGCTGGGGAACTATTAACTGGAAATATCTGCAAAAAACAAACGAAATTATCTGGTTTTCCGAGCGCGACAACTGGGGACACCTGTATTTGTATGATGCTGCAACAGGCAAAGTAAAAAATCAGATCACCAAAGGCGATTGGGTAGTTACGCAAATACTCAAAATCGATGAAAAAAACCGTCAAATTTATTTCATGTCCGATGGTCACGAAGCGGAGAACCCTTATTTTAGCCAGTTTTATAAGGTTGGATTTGATGGCAAACACCTTGCCTTATTAACCCCCGAAGAAGGAAATCATGAAATCAGTTTATCGCCATCAAAAAACTATTTTATTGATAGCTACTCAAAACCTGATGTTCCACCGGTTACAGTTTTCAGGGACCTGAACGGCAAACTGCTGGCTGATGTTGAAAAAGCTGACGTTTCGAGACTACAGGCTTCCGGATGGAAAGCAGTAACCCCGGTAGCTTTAAAGGCAGCCGATGGCAAAACCGACATTTACGGCCTGGTATTTACGCCGACCAACGTAGATCCAAATAAAAAATACCCGGTAATTGATTATATATACCCTGGCCCGCAGGGCGGCAGCGTTGGCAGCTGGGGCTTTGCAGCTTCGCGGGGCGATAACCAGGCATTGGCAGAGTTAGGCTTTGTTGTGGTAGCCATTGAAGGCACCAGCAACCCGTTGCGTTCCAAAAGCTATCATGATACGAGCTATGGCAACATGGCTGAAAACACCCTGCCCGACCAGATTGCCGGGATTAAGCAGTTGGCTCAAAAATATCCTTATATGGATACCACCCGTGTGGGAATATGGGGCCACTCAGGCGGCGGCTTTGCTACAGCAGCAGCCATGTTCCGTTATCCTGATTTCTTTAAAGTGGGCATATCCGAATCGGGTAACCACGATAACAGGAATTACGAGGATGATTGGGGCGAACGCTATGATGGTTTAGCGGCAAACGCCAACTACGATGCCCAGGCAAACGAAAACTATGCTAAAAACCTGAAAGGCAAATTAATGCTTGCCCACGGCTTGATGGATGATAACGTACCACCCGAAAATACACTGCTGGTTGTGGAGGCATTGGAAAAGGCTAATAAAGATTATGACCTGGTGGTTTTCCCGAACAGCCAACACGGTTATGGCGGTTACTCGCCGTATATGATGCGCCGTCGCTGGGATTATTTTGTAAAGAACCTGCTCGGCGGTACACCACCCAAAGAATATGAATTAAAAGGCCGGCTTGACCCAAGGAACAGGTAGTTCCTCCAGGAAATCAAGGCTAAAAAAGAGCCGGGAGCAAATCTGCTTCCGGCTCTTTTTTATATTAAATCTCTTGTACAGTCCTTTCAATTTTAACGCGGGGCAGCTGCACCCGCTTCTTAAATTCCTGCGCCTTCTATCAGGGTGCCGTAAAACTCGCCTAAATCCATCCCAGCGGCCCGCACCTGTTGCGGTATTAAACTGGCTGCGGATTGGCCCGGCGTGGTGTTGACTTCAATAAAGTAAAAGTCCATAGTTTCGTCCAGTAAAATAAAATCAATCCGCACCATGCCTTTGCAATTCAGCCGGACATATATTTCGGTCAATATTTCCGCAATTTCTTCGTTTTTGGCTTCGGGTAGATCGGCAGGTGTTATTTCTTCTGATACGCCCGGCGTGTATTTGGCCTCATAGTCAAAAAAATCTTTTGAGCTGATGATCTCGGTAGCCGGCAGTACCACAATTTTACCATGCAGGCTGGCCACTCCCCTGCTAAACTCACGTCCTTTTATAAATTCTTCTACCAAAATCTGCCTGTCCTCATGAAAGGCCCTGTTTAATGCATCCGGCAAACCGGCAGCATTGTAAACTTTGCTCATGCCCACGCTGCTGCCGCCATTGTTGGGTTTTATAAACAGCGGGAATTTCAGCCTGGCGGCAATAATGGCAACATCGTGCATATCGCGCTCAAACAAGCGCAATGAACGCGCTGTATGCAAGCCGTGGATCCCTTCAACAAGTGCCTTGGTGTAGGCCTTATTCATGGTGATGGCCGAGGTTGTGGCATCGCAGGTATTATAGGGTATGCCTAATATATCCAGGTAGCCTTGCAGCTTACCGTCTTCGCCGGGTGTTCCGTGGATGGTGATAAAGGCAAAATCAAATTTTATCTTTTCGCCGTCAAGGGTAATACTGAAGTCGTTTTTATCAACATCAACACTTCCGCCTGCATATTCCTGAAACCAGCGGTCGCGGTTAAGGAGGATGGTATAAACTTTATACTTATCCGGGTTTAAACTTGCAGCAATATTTTTTGCGCTATTAATGGATACTTCGTATTCGCCGGTAAAACCGCCGGCAACAAGGGCGATGTTTTTGATGCTCATGATAGTTCAAAGATAGTTTTTGGATTCCGGAATTCAGATTTTCTAATGCAAATAAATAGCCGGAATTATGGCGTAACACCCCGCTTTAAATCCGCGGCAAACTTTTTCGAGAACAGCAGCGAGCCTTTTTTATTCAAATGTTCCGAATTGTAAAACCAGGCGGTATCAGCACACATCGCATCTTTTGAATAGTCATAAAACGGCACCTTATATTTCTGGCTAAAACGTTCTATCAAACTAAAAAGCGCCCCGCGGTTACCAACAAAACGCTGACCTGCAATATATTCGGGCACATAAACAAAAACCACTTTGATGTTATTTTTTTGGCATTCGGCTAAATAAGTGTCAAACAAATGGATAGTTGCAGTATCAAACTGTATTTGGTACGATTTAATTTTAAGCTTACCATCGGTAAACACATTTTCAAAAGGCATGTCGTAAGCTGCATATCCCCTTACCCTATCCGGCGGCTCGGGCGTTTTACTCTTAAACAGTGTGAATGCCCGGTGAATGTAAAGCACCTGACCATAATACCTGGCCATCGGCACAAAATGATCAAAATAAGTATACCCCTTATAGCCCAATGTATATTTTGTTACCAGGGTATCGTTAAGCATATAGGGCAAAAATTGGCCGGGATCGTACAAGTCTGGCCGTTTTTGAAAAGTCAGGAAATCCAGGGATTGGATAATCAGTTTTGGCTTTTTATTATACTTTAACACCAAACGGTGACGCAGGTATTGCATCCAAAAGTTGTGGGCTTGTATGCCCAGGTTGTAGGTGCTTTGGTGCAGGCTATCGGCGATAATTTGTGGGTCGATAATTTGCCAGGCGCGCGATGAACCATATATCAACACATCCGAATTGATGGTGCCATCATAAATATTACGCCAGTCGGGGTTTTCGCCGGTGTTTGCCTTGCGGAGGTTTTTTGAAATAAAGCTGTCGGCCCCGATGGCTACTACCACAATCGGCACAAAAAAGAGCAACAACCTTGTTAAAAACCGTTTCATTTAAAACTGAAAATAAATAAACTGCTGACCGGAGCCTGCAAATAAAAAAATAAGCATAACTGCCGCAAAATAAAACGACCACCGCGCCACGGGATGCCATTTATTGCCCATATCTGCAAGGGCGTATTGTCCATCGCGCCCCCACCATTCGATGGCAAAAAGGAAAATGATAAAAATAAAAGTATGTTGCACCACATTAGTCGCCTGGAAAGCCGGTACTGCAAAAAGGCTTCGCGAAAATAGCGAACGGTAAATATCGGCGGCCTGGGCAACAGTATCGCTCCGGAAGATCACAAACGTAAACATCACCAGCAGGAAGGTGAGTTTCATATTGATGGCCTCTTTAAACGAAGGCAATAATTTGCCTTTGGTCAATTTCTTTTTTTTATTGAGATTACCGCTGATGATAAGGGGGATATAATAGCAACCATGCAAAAAACCGAACAAAACAAAAGTCCAGTTTGCGCCGTGCCAGATACCTATAAGTGTGAAATTAATCAGGATGGCCATCACCAGCCCGAGTTTGCCATAATCACGAAAGGAAATACTAAGTGGCGTAAAAACATATTCGGTTAGCCACGCGGTTAGCGAGATGTGCCACTTGCGCCAAAATTCAGCAATGTTTTGTGCAAAAAACGGAAAATCGAAATTGCGGGTGATGTTTATCCCCAGCAAGCGGGCCACGCCGATAGCCATATCCGAATAGCCGGAAAAGTCCGCATAAATTTGGATGGTATATAAAAATATGCTGATAAGTAATGTACTCGCCGGCAACGTGTGGTAATTATCAAAAACGGGATTAGTTATCAGTGCGCAATTATCGGCTATCACCGTTTTTTTGAACAAGCCCCAAAGGATTTGCCTTAGCCCATCGATGGCATTATCAGCATTGAAAATCCGTTTTTTATCCAGTTGCGGCATCAGCATACCGGCTTTATCAATTGGCCCCGAAATTAAACTTGGGAAAAACGCCACAAACAGAAAAAACGTAACCCAATCTGTAGCCGGTTGAATTTTTCCCCGATGGATATCAATAAGGTAACTCAGCGTACGGAAAGTGAAAAAACTAATGCCGAGCGGGAGTATTATATTGGCGAGGTGCAGATCGATGGGAACACCAAATCTGGCAAACAAACCCGCAAACGAGGCGACAAAAAAGTTAACATACTTGAAGTAAATCAGCATACCCAATGATATGACCACCCCGATGTAGAGATACATTTTTTTCGTCTTGAGGGCGCTTGAGTTTGCGATCCTGTGCCCCAGTGCATAGTTTATAAACGAAGTAAGGATAAGCAGCGATAGAAAACGCCAGTCCCAAAAGCTGTAGAAAACATAACTGCACAGTAACAGGAATATGTTTTGGAGGTTAACGGTTTTGCTGAAAACACACCAGTACAACAGGAACACCCCAACAAAAAACAACGCAAACGACTGGGAGTTAAAGAGCATTGTTATTTGATATTGGTTGTAGGGTTAATAACTATGTTAGCACCGTTTAATTCCGGCCCGGCCTCAATTAAAAAGGCAACCTTTTCGGCAACTTCCACTGTGGTTAGCAGCGGATGATTTTGTGTCATTTGCTCTATTAATCTTTCGTCAATTGATGCAGTCAGGCCGGTTAACATGAATGATGGCGAAACCGCATTGGATGTAATGTTGTATTTGATGTTTTCGATGGCCCAAACTTTGGTTAGTTCTTCCAGGTAAGCTTTATTGGCGACATAAACCGACGATCCGATAGGCGGCGTTTCAGACAATGCCGCCGTGAGAATGGTAATGATCTTCCCGGACTTTTTTTTCCGGAAGGCATTGATGACAGCCTGTGTAATGGCGATGGTCGGTAATATATTTTGAGAAAAGCCTGCCGCAAAATCGGCAACCGGCGTTTTGTGAAAATAGGTATCGATAAAAGTGCCCGTCCAGGCATTGTTTACCAATATCGAAAGATCCAGTTGAGGAATTAGGTCCAATAAACTACGCAATGCTATCGGATCGGTAAAATCACAACGGATGCCAGTGGTATCTTCAAATTCCGCTTCAATTGCCATGGCTTTTTCTTCGGATCGGTTATAGGTAAAAAAGACTTTGCCCGTTGCCCCGGCAGCAAGCCTGCGGGTAATTGCCTCACCCAACCCTGATGCCCCGCCGGTAATTAATATATTCATTTAAGTAAGCCTATCTGGATTTTCCCTTTAGCAACAACTAATGCATCACTGTTTTTAAAGTTGAACTTAAATTCAACAACTCCAACCGATTCGGATATCCCGGTCACTTCGGCGGCCAGCGTCAATTCATCGTTTAAATATACAGGGTTTTTATATTGAATTTCCTGCGAATGGATGATCACCTTTTTATCAGGCAAACACTCGCCTATAAAAAACGATAAAAAGCCATTCAGTATGTTACCATACATCACCCGCTTTTTAAAGCCATGCCCGGTCGCAAAGGACTCATCCGTATGCAGCTGATTTTTGTCCTTAAAAATCGAAATAAAGCCCTCGTAAACCGCATGGCTTACGTGAAACTTCTCTCTGAATTTATCGCCAACGGTAAACAACATTATATTTTGGTTAGTATACAATCTATCATCTCGCCAACATTTTTCCAGCTTTGAATTTCATGCGAAGTAAAACGTATTTTAAATTGCTTTTCAATAGCCACCACCAGTTGGATGTGGTTCAGCGAATCCCAATCCTCCACGTCGTTTGCCGTAGTGTCGTAACTTAAAACGATGTCCTCGTTATCGAGCGTGTCGATAAACACCGCGTTAACCTTTTTCAATATCTCTTGTTTTTCCATCTTGCGTTATTTTGGGGTGATAAAACAGGTTTTAGTTTGATAAGCACCCACATCCAGCAACCAATATCCCAATTTTTGCTGAAAGCCCAGGTTTTGGTAATGATCTTTAACCATTTCGTTTTTGGCAGTGGGCAAGTACTCTCCTTTAAGCCAGGTATATTGGTTGTTTCGCGCAAAATCAACCACTGTATTTAACACGAATGCCTCCATTCCCCTTTTCAGCACCCGGCAGCTCATCAGCCAGGTATCAATAAATAAGGTTTCCTGTGTTTCTTTTTTGAGGATGATCATGCAGATTAAGCCGTTATCGCCGAACTTATCTTCTAAAGTAAAAGCAAGGGTAAAATAGTCTCCGGCGTTAATTACGGCTTCAATATCCTGTTCGGTGTAGCGTACAGTCCGCAAATTAAACTGGTTTGATCGTTGCGACAACTGCGATACCCGTGGTGTATTAAATTTATTAAAAGGTTCAACCAACGATTTCATATCAAGGCTTTTTAAAAAATCGTCCTCGTTGCTAAAAGTTTGCTGTACTTGCAGCATTTTCGCCTGGTTTTGGTATTGGGCGGTCCGCGCAGTATCGGCTTCGGAAAAAGAAACGGTTTCAAATAAATTGAGCGCATATAGGTACTCCAGGTATTCCGCCGGATCTTCGGGAAGTTCAGGTACCGTTAACTCAGGGATGCCTTCCCGTACAATGTTTCTTTCGAAGGGGTTATCATCCAAAAACACTATCGAATCGAACCCGATATTTAATACCTGCTGGATGTGACGGATATTATCCACCTTGTTTTCCCAGTTAGCCACAAACACGGCAATATCATCCAAATGCAGTACCATATCCGGGTGATTTTCGAATGGTTCTTTGGCAATCGCTTCGGTATTTTTACTGCAAACCGCCATTATAATGCCGCGGTTCTTCAGTTTTTTTATCCAGTACTGAAATTCGGTAAAGGCTTTCCCGATACCCAGCGTGCCCAGCTGAATTTTCTCCAGTCCATCGTCCCCTATTATACCTCCCCACAGCGTGTTATCCAGATCAAGCACCAGGCACTTTTTAAACTTCCCGTTGATGGCGGCAATAATATCAAGAGTCCTTGCAGCAATTTCCGGCAGTACATCGATACTCAAAACCATTTCTGAGTTTACGTAAATTGCTGGCTGAAACATTAGTGTTTTGCCTATGCGGTTTTGTATTGACGAAAGATCGCAGAGGTAAAGCCCGGAGGTTTTAGCTGCCAAAGTCATCAGCATAAAATTAAGTTTCCGCAACTGGAACAAAAACGAAGCTTCGGTTTTGTTGGCGTAGCTGCCAAAAACCGCATCATCAATTTCCGAATAATTAAAGTAAATGAGCTTTGCCTTTAGTTTTTCATGCAAAGTATTCACCAGGCTTTCAATCAAATCCAATTCGGTATCGGCAAGGGTGTTATACTGTGTGGGGTCGAGTTTACTGTACGTGGCTGCCAGTTTATGCGCCGAGCGGAATACAATAACAACTTCAGGATTAAATGCATACAATTCAGATGCTGCATCAAAAACCTGCCGTTCAATTTGGTTAAAATCGGCCTCAAAAATTTGCAGGTCAAAGCCATATTCGTAGCCTGTGCCGCGCAATGCCTGGTTTAAAAGCTGCGTAGCGGTATCACCCAGCAGAGCTACTTTTATTTGTTTAAGTGACGAGAAATCTTGTTTTAAGTTTTTCTTTAATTGAGAAAAAACCTTCATTTTTTTGCCCGGAAACGATGGATAATAAAATCAATATTGTTTATACTCATCGCTCTTTTAGCCTCACCCTGCCCTCTCCAAAGGAGAGGGTTGTAAAAAAGAGCGAAGTTAAAGTCCTCTCCTTTGGAGAGGATTTAGGTGAGGCAAAACGCTAGCCCTTTAAATAAATAACGATGAATAATAGGTTATAAAGGTATGAAACTTATTTAAAACGACGCCGGTTATCGCAACACCTGATTTTATGCAGCTTTTTTATCCCGACAGGAAAAACTTTCTCAATATGTAATTATTTTCAACAAAATGACACAAACTATTGTGAGATAGTTTTTTAATATTTACTTTTAATTAACCTTAAATCCTTATCATGATTACCCGATCAGCGATCAATAGAAAATCCACCAATTCACTAGCTGCCGGCAGATTGTCGTATAATTTAAGGTATTGTTTAACTAAATAAATACTTTAATATGCCCTTATCACAACTCCCGCCCTTAGGTGCTGATGGTTTTTATCATCCCGAAACAGAAGAAGAAATAGTGGCGCTTGTTCAGAAAGCGAACAGCGAATCATTGGAGATCAGGTGCCGCGGCGCCGCACACTCTATGGCGCGTGCCATTTATACCGATCCGGGCCCCGGCGAACCGCCCCTGCCTAACGAAGTTTCGGAACAAAAACCACCAAAGGGCCCTAACCTGAACGTAATGTTTGACAAATACATGAAGCTGGTTTGGCTGGATGAAGCGAAAGGTATTATAGAGGTTGAAGCCGGCATACACCTTGGCTATGATCCCGAAGATCCTACCGGTACATCGACCCTTGAAAACAGCTTGTTATACAAGGCATTTGTGAAAGGGTTTACCTTAAGCGACCTGGGCGGAATAACCCACCAGACGGTTAGCGGTTTCCTGATGACCGGTTCGTCGGGCGGTTCCCTTTGGTACAGCATCGACGAAAACCTGCTCAGCTTATCTATTATTGACGGTACCGGCGCGGTTGAAGAATTTAAGAAAGAAAACGAGGAGTTTGGCGCGGTTGTGCTATCCCTGGGCTTGCTGGGCGTTGTTAGCAAAGTGCGCCTGCAATTAACTCCTATTTTTAACATCTACGGGCAGCAAATAACCTACCCGACCAGCATCGACAAATGTCCGATTGACCTGTTTGGGAACGGCACGCCGGAAAAACCCGGCATGGAATCCTTTTTAAAAGCCACACCTTACTCGCGGATATTATGGTGGCCGCAGGAAAAGGTGGAACGGGTGGTGATATGGGAAGCTACCCGCGGCGCGGCCATGCCAGTATTTGACCCGGTGCCTTATGAGGAATTTGCCAGCAATTCGTTCTTCAGCAACGTGGAGCAACTGTTTGCCTCCATGTTGTTCACCATGCTAGGCAACAGTAAATTTTGGCAGGTATGGAAAAAACTGCGGCCATCGTTCGCCGAATTCAGGCACCTGACGGAGTTGCTGTGGGGCGGCGGCTGGTTTGCAAAGTTGATGGCAGCACTCGTAACATTTATATTGAAGATCATAGGCTTTTTGCTTACTGCCTTTTTTATGATTTTTAAGGGTTTGCTACGTGCGATATACCCCACAGTGGTGGATATATTACAGCCGCTCACCAAAAAAGGCCAGCCGCAAATGTTTATGGACTACACCTACAGCAGCCTGCCGATGGATAACGGTGCAAACGACGTGCTGCTGGGTACGGAGTTTACCGAAATATGGATACCATTGACGGATACACAACGCGCAATGGATTTGCTTGATAAAATGTTTAAGCAAGGCAAATTTAAGGCGACGGGCTATTATTCGACAGAATTATATGCGGGCAAACAAAGTTCGTACTGGCTGAGCCCTTCGTATAACCGCGATGTTTTCAGGATCGACTTTTTTTGGTTCAGCACTAACGAAGGGAATCCTGCGGCTAAAGACGGTTTTTTCGCACAGTTTTGGGAAGCTTTGCGCGACAACGGCATCCCCTTCAGGCTGCATTGGGCTAAGTTTTTGCCTGAATATGAATTCGAAAACTGGGCTGCCTACCTGCGCGACCAATATCCCCGCTGGGATGATTTTATGGCTCTTCGCGCTAAACGCGACCCCAAAAATATCTTTCTGAATAATTACTGGTCGCGGCATTTGTTTGGTAAGGAAAAGGGTTAGACCCAGAATGTTAATTTAGATTTGACAACTTTTGAAAAGTTGTCAAATCTTTTTTTCGATCTGCCGGATTAGGTCGAGGTAGTTGAAAAAATTTTACCACAAAGATCACTAAGGTTTTTGGGAGAATACTTTGTGAAATATTTGAACGCTCTATGTCAAAATAATAGTCAACCCGATTTAGCTATTTTATACCAACCCACTAAATTTTTTCTTTGTGCACTTTGTGAAATTCTTTGTGCCCTTCGTGGTTAAAAATCGCCACCATTCCCCCCATCCGGTAAAAAAAACTCATCCATTAAACTGCCGCAGGTGATGGTCAAGGTGCCGGTAAGCCAGGCAGCCTATTTGGTCTTTCGTCATTTCCCCGAAAAACGGATGAACAAAAACTGGCTGTGAAAAATTGGCGTTCTCCTCAATCAGCGCAATCCATCTTGCTTTTTCGGCCTGAATGTCGCCGTCGGTTTCTTTCACAATAAGTTGCGGAATTGTCGGTGAATTTCTTCTTAATGGCTTATCCTCTTTCAAAAAGTCTTTCAAGGCCATTTTGCCAAAAATACGACCGAGTAAGGCACGTTTACTCTGCAATCTTCCCGCAATCATTTCTTCCCAGCGTGCGCAGTGCTCCATCATCTGGTACACATTCATTTTGCCCCATTGTGCCTTACTGTTTACATCAAGTGCCTTTATGCGGGCAATTATTTCGTCCCTGTTTGTTTTATCAAATATCGATTTCATCGTTTCAATTAATTAAGTTGTGCCAATGAAAACCAATTGCCTGAGTCGTCTTTAAAAATGGCCTCGGTGCCATAAAACTCTTTCACCGGCGCTTTGGTAAATTCAACGCCTTTGGCTTTCAACTCTTCGTAAGTGGCAAAAATATCGTCACAGGTAAAAACGGCAACGCCAAAGGTCCCTTTTTTAATCAGTTCGGCCAGTGCCGCGCTTGTTTCTTTGGAGAACATCGTTTTGGATACCGGATTTAAAATAATCTCGAAACCCGGCTGTCCCGGCATCCCAACGGTAAGCCAGCGACCATCGGCGCCCATGGGCGCATCTGTTATCACTTTAAATCCCAATTTGTTGGTGTAAAAGTCGAGGGCGCTATCCTGGTCCAATACCATTAAGCCTACGTGTGTCATTTTGGTTATCATATATATTGGTTGGTTAATTTTTACCAAAGCACGGCAATAAACTCAATCTTCATTTCTCGAAAATTGTTATTTTTTCATCCAGCCATTTTTTTCTGCAAAACAACCGGGGATAAATGTTAAAGGCGTTTTCTGTATTTGCTCTTTCAATTGTTGCTGCTGCGCCAGGTAAGCCGAGGGTGTAATGCCGACGACCCGCTTAAATAAGCCACTGAACGAACTCAGGCTCTCGAACCCTACGGTATAACAAACTTCTGATACAGGCATGGCCGCGTCCAGCAGTTCCATTGATTTTTCAACCCTTACAAAAGTTAAATACTGGTGCGGTGTTTTGCGGTAGATATTTTTAAATTGTTTGATGAAATGAAATTTCGAAAAGTAGGCTTCATCGGCTATAATATCCAGGTCGATGTGCTCGGCGTAATGGGTATCAATAAAAAGTTTGGCCTGTACCAATCGCCGGTATAAATACATTTTTGGATAAGGCTGATTAAGCATGTCTTGTTTCTGTTACATTAACCTATTTACGATCACTAAATAAAAATAATAGTACATTAGCTTACCGGCTGATTGATAGAATCTAAAATCTTTGAAAACAAATATAATTAATGGAGAGCAGCATAACTGACAAAAAAGCTACAGGCGATAAAATAGCAGATAAAAGGCTATTATCGCTTGATTTTTTACGCGGATTAACGGTGGCCATGATGCTGCTGGTAAACGATCCCGGCGACTGGGGCCATATTTATCCCCCGCTTGAACATTCCAAATGGAACGGCTGCACCCCTACCGACCTTGTGTTCCCGTTCTTTTTGTTTATGGTAGGCGTATCGGTAGTTTATGCTTTACAAAACAAAAAAGATGGCCCCCACGGTAAGTTAATGCTCTCTATTTTGCGTCGCACGCTTATTATTTTTGCGCTGGGGATGTGCTTTCCGCTAATTGCGGGTGTTGGTTTTGCGCATTTACGCATCCCGGGCGTGTTGCAGCGCATTGCGGTGGTTTATGGTATCACGGCTTTGCTTTTTATTAAAAGCAATACCCGCACACAACTCATTATTGCCGCATCATGCCTGGTTGTTTATTATTTGCTGATGACGCTAGTTCCAGTACCCGGTATTGGCGCCACCAACCTGGAGCCAACCACCAATTTGGGCGCCTGGATTGATCGAACCGTTTTTACGCCGAACCACCTGTGGTCGCAATCAAAAACCTGGGACCCGGAGGGTTTGCTGGGCACCATACCGGCCATAGGCACCTGCCTGCTGGGGGTACTAACAGGCACCTGGCTTAAAAAAGATAAACTGAAAACCAGCCGGCAAATATTCGGGATGACAGGCGTCGGCGCTTTGCTGATCATCGCCGGCTTAATATGGAATATCTTTTTCCCCATTAACAAAGCGTTGTGGACAAGTTCCTTTGTTTTATATACTTCGGGCATAACCATTGTGATGCTGTCGTTAAGCTATTGGGTGATCGACATAAAGGGCTACCGGAAACTGATACCACCTTTTGTGGCCTTTGGGCGAAACGCCATAACCACCTATGTACTGGCCGATATTGTGCCTACTCTGCTCTCCATCATCCCCGTTACTTCAAACGGGCATAAGGACAGTTTATGGGGATATTTGTATAACCACCTGTTTGTGCCTTACCTGTCGCCGGTAAATGCATCACTGGCTGGCGGCATTTTAATGGTGCTCATCATTTTTGTGCCCATCTGGATACTCTACCTTAAAAAGATCACTATAAAAGTATGAGCCTGAAAAAGAACATTACCAATAATACCATCAGTCCCGTTTTATTTTTTTTAACGATATTATGCTGCACCTGTTTCATCTGCACAGCAGAAGCACAATTCCATATTATCCCCCAACCGGCCAAAATAACTGCTAAAAAAGGGCATTTTATATTGAATAACAATGCAATCATAGGTGTTGATAATGATAGCCGGTCCACCGGCGTGTACCTGCAAAACTATTTGGCACAAAACTATGGGCTGCATTTGCGGTTGCGGACAAAGCCCGCCGTGGCGGCCATCCGCCTGCTCACTGAAAGCGTTGATACCAAAGGCGCTTATAACTTGCACATGACCCAGCGCTCTACCAATATCAGCGGCGATCCGGAGGGTATATTTCACGGCGTACAGTCATTTATACAGCTATTTCCGTCAAAAGCCAAGGGGCCGCTTTCGTTAGCCGAATGTGAAATAACCGATGCGCCGCGTTTTCAATGGCGGGGTTTGAGCCTTGATGTTAGCCGTCACTTTTTTAATGTTGATGAGGTGAAAAAGTACATCGACGTAATGGCCCATTACAAACTGAACGTATTGCACTGGCATTTAACCGACGACGAAGGCTGGCGCATCCAGATTGATAAATATCCAAAGCTTACCGAAATAGGCTCACGGGTGAGCGACTTTGCCAAAACCGGCCAATACCGCAAATTGGATAACCTGGTTAATGGCGGCAGCGATGGCTTTTATACCAAAGACGAGGTGCGCGACATCATCAAATATGCTGAGGACCGTTTTGTGACCATATTGCCCGAAATTGAAATGCCCGGTCATAGCGAAGCGGCTGTATTTGCCTATCCGGAACTGGGCTGTCAGGATTCCACCGGGGCAAAACACCGCGTAGAGATGCTGGACCCCAGCGAAAATACCTTTCATTTTTATGAAGACGTGCTTACCGAAGTAATGGAACTTTTCCCGAACCCCTATATCCACATCGGCGGCGATGAGGTTGAAATGGACCAATGGCTGAAAAGCCCGGTTGCTGTGGCGCTGATGAAAAAAGAAGGGCTTAAAAATGTACGCGAAGTGCAAAGCTATTTCATCAAAAGGATTGAAAAATTCCTGATCTCGAAAAATAAAAAGCTGGTTGGCTGGGATGAGATTTTGGAAGGCGGCCTGGCCGAATCGGCCACGGTGATGAGCTGGCGAGGCGAGGCAGGCGGCATAGCTGCCGCCAAAATGCGGCATCCGGTGGTGATGACCCCTCTCCCCTATATGTATTTTGATGCCCCGCAGGGCAACGAATTGCTTGAACCCATTGGATGGAACCCGACAGTGCCCTGGCAAATGGTTTACAATTACGAACCCGTTTCGAAACAGTTAACCCCCGAAGAAACTAAATATATCATTGGCGTGCAGGGTAATATCTGGACCGAAAAAATACCGACCAGCGACCACCTGGAATACATGGTATTTCCACGGGCATTGGCTACGGCCGAACTGGGATGGTCGCCCAGGGAGAGTAAGGATATTAACCGATTTGCCGACAACATGAACCACCAGTACGGTTTCTTTAAATTGTGGAACCTGAATGCCTGTTTACCTTATATCGATAGCATCCCCAGCATTGTTACCAATCATCCTGATTACAAACTATCATTAAAATACCCTTTAAAACACGCGACCGTAAGATATTCGTTAGATGGTAAAATGCCTGATAGCACCGCAAAACCCGGCACGTTCCCGGTGATAGTGAGCCTGCCGCTTAAAGACAGCATCAAACTGGCTACCCTCACCTCGTGGACGCTAAACAACCAGCGCTTAAAGCAAATAGCGTCTATAAAGCATGTCGATGTTAACCCTGCTGCAGAACCGCGCGAGCCGCTGCACGGTTTAAGTCACTCGGTTTACAAAACAACCAAAAACTACACCAAGCTGGACAGCATTGCACCGGTTGCATCCGGAATTTTTAACTTCCCCCAAGTGGTTTCCATTGCACCCGAAGGCACCAATACCTGGGTAAAAATTAATGGCTTTATAAAAATTGATACCGAGGACGATTACCTGTTAACCTCGGGTTTTGAGTATAGTCCGTTGTTGATGATCGACAATACAAAAGTGATGAGCATGAACAAAAATCGGTATTCGGAACCGCAACAGGCACTATTGCATTTAAAAAAGGGCTATTATGCGATAACAGGATACTACCTGGCTGATGAGTATAATGTGGCGCAGGATATGATAAGGATGAAAACGACAAAAGGAAAAGTACTGGAGCCGGGGGAATATTTATATCATTAAACATCGCGTTTATCCGGTTAAGCGTGGACGCTTAACCGGGCGGGCGGGGGGCGAAGTCAGTACCGGAGGGAAGGCATATACATTTTTTAACCTTATGGTTTAAATTTAACGCGGGGTTAATGCTCCGCCAGAGCAATAAATAATCATCAATAATATGGCAAAAAAAATCCCGATATACCTGGTTAGCATCCTGCTTTTTATGCTGATTTTACCCGCAGGTTCAGTAGGTTGGGAATGGAAGGCAAATGGCGTAGCTTTCGGCTGGCCGCTGATGGGTAAATGGTTTGTTTTTTGGGCACTTGGCGTGCGTCTTTTTATTGCGGGCATTCGGCAGGCCACTAAACCTGGATTTACGGCCCGCGAAGTATTTCATATAGCTGGCGAAGACAGCTTTGTTGTGATAAGGGAATTAGGTTTTGCTAATATTTGCGTAGGCCTGTTGGGTATCCTTTCTATGTGGCATCCGTCATGGCGCGACGCAGCGGCTACTACCGGAGGTTTATATTTTGGGCTAGCAGGCGTTTTACATCTGTTTAAAAAACCGGACAGTCGAAATGAAGTGATTGCATTGGTATCCGACCTATATATTTTCCTGATAATGCTGCTTTATTTGCTGTCCGAAATTCATAAATGATGTAACGGAGCAATACTGTTTTTCTTGGACTCCAGCCTGCGAGTTGACGCTTAACCGAGCGAGTTGAATATAACGTAGCGCAGGATATGATACGGATGAAAACCGTAAAGGGCAAGGTATTGGAACCGGGGGAATATTTGTTTCATTAAACATTATGTTAATTCGGTTAAGCGTGGACGCTTAACCGGGCGGAGTTTATAAAAATTGATGCCGAGGACGATTACCTGCTAACCTCGGGTTTTGAATATAGTCCGTTGTTGATGATCGACAATACAAAACTGATGAGTATGAGCAAAAACCGATATTCCGAACCGCAACAGGCCTTACTGCATTTAAAAAAGGGCTATTATGCGATAACCGGATATTACCTGGCTGATGAGTATAATGTAGCGCAGGATCTGATACGGATGAAAACAGCGAAAGGTAAAGTACTGGAACCGGGGGAATATTTGTTTCATTAAACATTGCGTTAATTCGGTTAAGCATGGACGCTTAACCGTTGGGGTGAGCCAGAGGAATATTTATATTATTAAGCGAATTATTTATGTACTGTCTTTATTTTTATTATCCACTTTCACAATTCCATAAAAAGAACCTGATGAAAACTTTATTCATTGCAGTTGCCATCGTCATCGTAGCTTACCTGGCGTTGAATATAGCTATACGCCTTACCGGGAATGATCACAAAAGCGGAACTGCGGCCAGGCTTTCTACTTTGACCTCAAAAATCGAATTCAAGGTAAAGGGGAAATTAAATGATACCGATGTTTTTAAAGACCGTATTATTCCGTGGATCAGCATTGCCGACCCGGGCAAAGAGACCGATAGGTTGATTGACGCCAACGAAGCAGTCACCCAGTTTTCGAAGGCAACGCTTATCATTGATTACCCGCTGACCAATAAAGCCACTTTTGAGCTCACCACCGACGGAAAAGGACTTACCCGGAAACAATTGATCCTGCTGATCAGCCAAAAGTATCATGAAGTTTATGATGAGGAAGAAGCCACAGCTACCATCAAAACTATCCCGCCGAAGGAAAGAGGTCAACTGTTAAACAGGAATAAAACAGACGGCAAATACGGCATTTATGGCCACGATATTACCGACCTTGACCTGGATTGGGTAGAAGTAACGCAGGGCACCGATGGTAAAATATATTTGACCTTGGAGATTGAATCGTGAACATAATGGTTTTTCCTTAGGTCGGTCCGGCAGGACACATAGCCGGGCGAGGGAAAATCGAGCTCATATTTATAATATCCTAATTAATAAGAAATCAAGACCTTTAACCTTGAGCTGCCTTCAAGGCGCTGTCAAAGGCCCGGACGATCTTTTGATTATCTTGCAATAACAGGGTCTCGTTAACCCTCAGTTTCACCAGGTTTTCTTTATTTGCTTTGCCGACCTGTATTTGGTCGGCTGTCTCCAGCACTTTACGAAACTTTACCGGGTCGATGCCTTGCGGCAAATGGAGGTCAAATATATTACTGCCATTGTCTATTGCCTTTATACTGAGTCCCTGCAGCTCATTAAGGGAGGTAAATAACACCTTCGCTTTATCTGCTGAAAGTTTGAGGCGTTCTGTTAATCCCTCTAAATGATGTAAAGCCATAGCTGCATTCGTCCAGCTGCTGAAAACCGTGCCGCCATGTACCTTGATCAAATGCTCCATTTGGGAGATAATATTTTTTGATCCGCACAGTATTGCCCCGCCATTGGCCCCAAGATATTTATAAAGCGATATGTAAACGGTATCAAATAAGGCCGCGTAAGCAGCGATGCTTATCCCGCTCCAGGCGGCGGCAAGATAGAGCCTGGCGCCATCTAAATGCATGGGATAGCTGTTCTGCCTGCAGAATCCCGAAATTCTTTGTAGTTCGGCAAATGGCAGTTGCCTGCCATCACATCTGCGCACCGGGTTCTCTATAGCGACCGCGCCAGTCCCGCTTTTAAACACCTCTCCCTGGTTATAGTAATTCATACCTTCCTGAAGCTCTTCCAGGGTGAAGTGCGGCGCGCCGGGGGCCAGCGGGATAAGCCTTTTATGAAAAACAGACTGGGCGGCATCCGCTTCGTCCCTATAAATATGGCTGGTTTCCTGTACAAATACTTTGGTGTTTTCTCCGCTTAATGTAGCAATTGCCAACTGATTGGCCATAGTGCCGCTCGGGAGGTAAATGGCCGCTTCTTTACCCGTTTCCTGTATAAACTTGTCCTGTAAGCGGGCAACTGCTCCGCCCTTTCCATAAAAGTCATTTTTGATAGGATCTGTTTTATTGATCTCCTGTAATTTGGACAGATAAGCCTCTGGTTCATAAAAAGGTCCATCATCATCAAAGGAAACAGCATTGCTATTTGCGGCCGCAATCTTAGGTTTATCCAGGGCGCTGGCCGCTGATAAAGGTAAGGCCAGCGGCAGCAGACTGAGCCCGGAAAGCCGCAGGAAATTTCTTCTTTTTAAGTCTTGCATCATGACATTTTATTGTTTAGGGTTGCCCGGTAATCGCTTTCAACGCATTGATGGAATCTTCGTTCTTCGGATTAATTTCCAGTGATTTGCGGTACATGGCTATTGCCGCCGCCTTATCCCCGTTTTTTAGCAGTCCATCCCCATAGCTGTTATATACATTATCACTTTGCGGATAAAGGCGCGTGTTTAATTCAAAGGTAATCAAGGCCTGCGGCAAATGCCCATGCTCCATGAGTTCATAACCCAGATTATTCATGTCGTTTTCGGCCAGGATATAACTGGCCGTATCAGACTTGTGCTTATTCAGAAAATCTTCAGCTACGGTTTTACCGTCTTTGTATAAGATTTTAGCATAAGCTTTGGTTAACGACAATTTGATCGGCAGCGGTTCCTTGCCGTTCAAAATTCGCATCGCGTTAAGTCCCTTACGGTACAGTTTCTCGCCGTTGGTATTGTCGAATGCTACTACCAGTTGGTCTTTGGTGAGGTTACGAAAAAAAATGGTGGCGCAACCCGGCGTACCGCCCGTATGCCAAACGATCTTTCCCATCGATTCATCCTCGAAGATAAACCAGCCCATGCTGTCAAAGGCTTTGCCCATGCCGCCGATGTCGAGCCAGATCCGCACTGGTTCGCCGTTGGCCAGTTTGGCAGGAGTCGTAGCGGCGATAAGGGTCGATGGCTTTAACAATTTACCGGCTTTTAGGGCCTGGTCAAATTTGAAAAAATCACCTGTCGTAGAAACATTATTGCTGGCCCCTACCAGTACCGATTTGAAATAACCGCTTTTGCCCTCCGTAAGCCGGGTACGCTGAGCCTCGTAGGTCTGCGCGTAATCGTAATTCTCCGCATAGTCAGGGTTTGGGCCATTGTTCAGCAGCGTATTGCGCGCATAGGTGGCGTTCATGCCTGCAGGCTCCCAGATATGTTTTTTGAGGTAAGTGTTGAAGGGTTCCCCGCTTACCTTTTCGACCAGCAGGGCTAGCAAATCGTAGCCCATATTGGAATACCACCATTTCTCCCCGGGCTGCAGTTCCAACTTAATTTTCGCCTCTGCAACAGCAGGGACCTCGTCGGCGTTGGTCATCACCTTGATGTTATGTTTTTTTTGGTATATACTATTGCACTGGCCAAGCTGTTGGTCAGAATATCCCGATGAATGCGAAAGCAACTGCCGGATGGTGATCTCCGGGTAAGGAAAGGCCGGGAAATACGCGGCGTAGGTTTTATCAATATCGATCTTCCCCTGCTCCCAAAGCTGCGCCACCGCCAGGGCGGTGAAGGTTTTGGCGATGGAAGCAAGCTGAAATTGCGTCGACGACGTATTGGGTTTTTTATCCTCGAAGCGGGCGTAGCCGAAGGAAGCCTGGTAGATCACTTTCCCTTTTTCAGCAACCAGAACGTTGCCATTGAAAGCGCCTTTGGTATGGTAATACCTATCCAGTTGTTTTTTTGATATCCTGTGCATGTACCGTCACTGCCAGCGTAAGTGACAGCAGTACCGATAGTGTACTTTTATACGATGTGATTTTTTTCATGCCGCTAAATAAGATAAAGCCCGCGGTATAAAATAGAATGGATTTTGCCTGTTAAAGTTTTTGATAGGCTTTTGGTAAAAAATGGGTTAGCTCCCGGAAATTACGCGTAAAATGGCTCTGATCAGCAAAACCGCAATAGTAGGCCACCTCCGTTAGGGACTGCTTGCCAACATGAATCAGGCGTAAAGCATGCTGTATTTTGAGCTTCCGCATGTATTCGCCAAGCGTACAGCCCATGTATTTTGAAAAGTGCTTGGATACGGTAATGGGGTTAACGCCTGAAACTCCGGCCAGTTCATTCAGGCCCGGGTGTAGTTGCCAGTTATCCTCTAAAAATTCAAGGATGGTTTTTAGCCACTGTGGTGGCCCGTTTTTGTGCAGTTTTCGGGTGTCAGAAAGGAGTTCCAGCAACAACATTTGAATAGAAGATGCTGAAAAATGATCTGCATGAGCGGCTTCGCGGTACATTTTTAAAAGACTGAAACCAGCATCCGGGTG